>JAABUM010001204.1_pt1 | contig 39802 bp, 46 predicted proteins | sample 5559161 | NCBI WGS metagenome assembly JAABUM01 (sample SAMN10711868, study PRJNA513369) | rock metagenome | isolation source: Antarctica rocks | place: Antarctica: Victoria Land, Siegfried Peak nord
TCCGGCGCGACGTGCGGAAGGTCGCGGTGGCCCGCGGGCAGCCGGCACGGGAGCGGCCGCCGTCCCCGCAGGTGCGCCTCCGCGTCACCCGGCGTGACGGGTCGCACTGGCCGGCGGCGGAGGCCGTGGCGTTCGATCTGGTCGATATCGCGGCAATCGAGGTGGAGACGCCATGGGGGCGGGCAGTGCTCGCGATTGACGGACAGGGCCACATCGACGCCGACGTGCAGCAGGACGGGTGAGAGCGTGAGGGCCGGTGATCAAGCGGCTGGATCTCACGGTGGGTGTGGGATTTGTGGGGGCGGGCTGATCGTCGACGCGCGTGGGCACGGGTGGTCGGGTAGCCGGATGACGTTACTGCCGCCCGGCTACGCGACCGTCGCCGGCCCCGATCAGCATTGGACAGGCGGGGGCGGGAGATGGTATACTAGAAAGGTAGCGAGTTCGACGGGATAGACAAGCCCGGCGGCTCGTTTTTTGTATCCCCCAATAGGGCCACCTAATCTCCTTTTTAGGAGCCGTAATTTATGGTCAAGTAGGAGGCGGCCGTGTTCGACTGTCACTTTCTACTTTGGATGGCGGGGGTCAGTAGACTTTGGTTGGCGTAGCGGGGTAAGAGTCGCACCTTCCGTGAAGTGGACTGCGCCGGTTACGGCGCGCTTGTACCAGGCTTCGGATAGCTTATGGTCGCACTTCACTTCTCAGAAGGGACATTCCGTCTAGTGACTCTACGGTATCATGAGAGGCAACGCTGAAGCAAGAACTAACACGGCATCCGGGTTCGTGAGAAAGGATTGGGCATGGCGTCAATCCGCCCCTACCGACCGACCCGCGACGAGGCGGGGGTGTTCGACCTATGGCAGGCCACCTTCGGTGCGGCATGGCCCCTCACGCGTGATGTCTTCCGGCGAGTCACCGCCGAGACCGCCGTGTATCGCGCCGGTGACCATTTCGTGGCAGAGGAGAACGGCGCCCTTGTTGGGTTTGTGGCGACCCAGGCTATGGGAAACCTCTCCTTCCCTCGGACCGGCCACATCGTCGCCTTGCTAGTCGCCCGTGATCAGCGGCGACGCGGGATCGGCCAGGACTTGCATGGCGCGGCGCTCAACCATTTGTTGGAGGTCGGTGTCCGGCGGGTGCAACTGGGTGGCGGCGATACCTACCTCTGGCCCGGCGTCCCGCGCACCCTGCTCTCAGCTCTCGCGTTCTTCAATTCATGTGGATGGATCTATGCCGAAACGAGTTACGACTTGGTGCAAGATGTGAGGGGCTATACACCTCCCTCAGCGGTCTACCGACGCATCGCGGTTCAGCGGATTACCCTGGAGATCGGGACGCCAGCGAACGTGGCCGAGGTGTTAACCTTCGTGGCGCAGGATTTCCCCTCGTGGGAGATTTTCTACCGATCAGTCGCGACGCTCGGCGACTATGCCGATGTCTTGTTCGCTCGTAACGGTGACGGGCGCATCATTGGCACCGTAAGTATGTACAGTCCTCTCTCGCACCCGCAACGCATGAGCGTGCGCTGGAAGACGCTGCTCGGTGATGATGCTGGCGCTATCGGCGTCGTGGGGGTAGCCGCGTCGGCGCGTCATTGTGGCGTCGGCCACGCCATGGTGGCGCGAGCATCGGAGATCGTGCGGGAACGCGGCACCCGGCACTGCTTTATCGGTTGGGCCTGGATGATCAGCCTCTACGGCGACCTGAGCTACCGCGTCTGGCAAGAGTACAGGATGAGTCGGCGTGAGGTACTGGCATGAGCATAAACAGCGATTGCCTTTTCTGCCGCCTCGTTCAGGACGATTTGCCCACCTACCGAGTGTACGAGGACGACGATTTTATCGTTATGCTAGACATCCACCCTATCAATTCGGGACATGTACTGGTCGTCCCCAAGGTGCATGTCGATAGTTTCTACGATGTCGAGGACGCGCTCTACACGCCGATGATGCTCCTTGTGAAGCGGATCGCACTCATAATTAAGGCCGTGTTCATGCCGCAGCAGGTTGTGATGGAAACGTCCGGCGTGGGCAATCGCCATGTGCATATGCATGTACTGCCGGTGTATAGTCTCTATGATGTTGTGCCGCAAGAGGTGCTTGAGCGGCGGGAGGAGCATTCTCCACGGGCTGAAGAACTTATGAAAGTGGCGCAGGAGCTCGCTGGCTACCTCGCCGCCTGCCGCTCATAGGTCTTTGTGCTAATTATTCGCGTACGCGGCTATGCACAGAGCACTTGCACTACGCCAACCAAAAGCTACACCACTACGCCAATGAAAGATGAAAGTGACATTCGACCGACCATACGCGCGTGCCACCGACACGGATCGCGTGTTCGATCTGTTGCGCGCGTGGCGGCTGACGACGCGCCCGGATCGGCATCCCACCCTCTATCGGTTGCGCATGCTGCTCCTCTCCCGCTTACAGGTCCCGGAGTGGGACGCCCGTCTGTGGGCGGCCAGGGACGGTGGCCTGGTGGGATGCGCTCTCCTCCTGCAAGGACGGATAGACAGCCCCCGCTTCGAGCTCGCCGCGATCGTCCACCCCCACGCCCCGCGTCCCCTCTTCGCCGATGAGATGCTGCCCTGGGCGCTGGCGCGTGGCAGGGAGATCGCGCGGGACCGCGCCGCGCCGATCACCATGGAGTACGAAGTCGACGACCACGACGCCGGGATGGAAGCCCTGCTCGCACGCCATGGCTTCGTGCCGTTGCCCATCCAGGCCCTCTACATGGCGCGCTCCTTGGATACGTCCCTCCCCGCGCCCGCGTTGCCTCCCGGCTTCACGGTACGCGCCCTCGCCGGCAGGGACGAGATTGGTGACTACCTCGCTCTCTACAATGAGGTATCGACGCCGCTGAGCCGGACGCAGCGCCTCGCCTTGATGGACACGCCCGACTACTCCCCGGCCTTGGATCTGGTGGCCGTCGATTCCGCCGGCGCCATCGCCGCGTTCTGCGAGTGCTCGATCGGGCGCCACGAGTGGGAGCGCGGCGGAGCGCGCGTGGGCTGGATCGACCACCTGGGCACCCACCCCGCGCGGCGAGGCCAGGGATTGGGCCAGGCCCTCACCCTCGCCGGTCTCCATCGCCTCCGGGCAGCGGGCGCCGGGACGGCGGTCCTGGTCACGCACAGCGCCAACATGCCGGCCCAGCGGCTCTACGCGCGTCTCGCCTTCGAGGTCATCGGGGCAGGGCTATGGTTCGCAAAGGATATAGCCCCCCCATGCACGACGCCGATCAGGATTAATAAAAGGAGGTGATGTCATGCCCGTAGATACTGCATCCGCTGCGGAGTGCCTCACGTGCCGCCTCAATCGCGGGGACCTGCCCTCCCCCGGCGGCATCATCTACCAGGACGACCTCTGGCAGTTGCAACACGACATCGAGCCCATCGCTCTCGTCGGCTGGCTGATCCTCAAGCCGCTGCGCCACGTCGAGGCCTTCGCCGACCTGACGCCCGAGGAAGCATCCGCGTTCGGGCCGCTGACGCGGCGTGTCACGCGCGCGATGACCGAGGTGCTCCACCCGGCCAAGATCTACCTGAGCCTGTATGCCGAGGCCGCCGGATTCGCGCACGTGCATGTCCACCTGATCCCGCGCTACGCGGACACACCACCCGAGCGACGCGGGCCGGGCATCTTTGAATACCTGCGGGAGAGCAAAGCCAGCGGCCAGAATCGGGGCGCCATCACGGAGGTCGAACACGCGACTGGCGCCATACGACAGACGCTCCGGGCAAGCGGCTAGGACCGACGCGCAGAGTGGGGCCACGCCCCGTAGGGAGACCGAGAGATGCCGACACGCGTTGTCCCGCCGACCCTCGAAGACGCGATCGCCTTGGCGGCGACGGCGCACCGCGCTCAGGTGTATCCCGCGCCCGGCGGCGAGCCATTCATCCTCCATCCCATGCGTGTGATGCTGGGGGTGGAGGGGGATGCGGGGGATGCGGAGCGGGTCGTGGCCGTCCTGCACGATGTCGTCGAGGACACCGCATGCACGCTCGACGATCTGCGCCGGGCTGGCTATCCGGGGACAGTCGTCGACGCGCTCGACCGCCTCACGCGACGCGACGGTGAACCCTACGAGGAGTACATCGGGCGCGTCGCGCCCGATCCCGTCGCACGCCGCGTCAAGCTGGCCGATCTGACCGATAACCTCGCCACCATTCGACGGCAGGAGCCGACCACTGAGACATGCGCGCGCATCGCACGGTACGAGCGGGCGCGGCGCCGTCTTCTGTCGGCACCGGCGTGAGGGAGGGATAGTATGTCCGCGTCTTCAACAAACCCAACTCTGACACCCCAGGCCCCCGTGGTTCCAGACGCCGCGGCCCTGCTCCTCGACGGCTTGGCTGCAAGCGAGCAAGGGTCGCTCCTGGGGGACCCGACGACAGCGTACCTGGCCAGCCTGACCTCGGAACGCAGCCGACAGACCGCCCGCGAACGCCTGCGCGCCGCGGCCCGCGTCATCGGCCTCGACCCTGCCGAGGCCCTGGCCTTCCCCTGGCACCGGCTCCGCTTCCCGCACATCGACTTCATCCGCTCGCGCCTGAGCGAGGTGGACCCGGCGACCGACAAGCGCCGCGCGCCGGCGACGATCAACCTCACGCTCGCCGTCCTGCGCGGGATTGCCCGCTACGCGCGCAACATGAACCTGATGAGCGACGAAGAGTACCGGCGCATCGGCGAGGTTAAGCCGGCCACCGGCGAGCACCTGCCCGTCGGCCGCGCCGCCGCGTCGGGCGAGATCCTGGCCCTAGTCAAGGCCTGTCAGGCCGACCACGGGCCGGCAGGGGCGCGCGACGCCGCCATGCTGGCGATCCTCTATGTCGGGGGCGTGCGACGCGCTGAGCTGGCTGGGCTCGATGTCGCCAACTACGTGCGCGCGCCGGCCGGCCTCAAGGTCCACGGCAAGGGTAACAAAGAGCGCCTGGTACCCCTGACAGGCAGCGCCACGGCCGCCCTCGACGACTGGCTGGTGGTCCGGGGCGCAACTCCCGGCCCGCTGTTCGTACGCCTCTCCAAGGGTGGCCACGTCACCGGCGCGCGCCTGGCCAGCCACGCCGTCTACAAGATCCTGCGCAAGCGGCTGGCCCAGGCCGGGGTTGAGGACCTGCGCCCCCATGATTTTCGGCGGACCTTTATTGGGGACTTGTTACAGGCCAAGGTTGATCTGGCCACGGTGCAGCAGATGGCCGGCCACGCCTCCCCCCTCACCACCGTCCGCTACGACCGCCGCGGCGACGAGGCCCGACGCGAGGCCGTCGAACACCTCCACTTCCCCTACACACGCCCGCCGCGGCGGGGCCACCCGTGAACACGTATTAAGTATGAGTGACGGGTGCGGAGGAGCGATCAGGGGTGAGAGTGCAGTGATTAGTGCTGTGAAGGCAAAGGGGTGGTTGTGACAACCACCCCTTCAAGGAAAGGGGTAGGACAAGCAGTGGAACAGAAAGGGGGGTTAAGCCGTTCAGTTTACTGGACAGGCGGGCGGGCGACTGCGTATCATAGTAGCTATGGAGACCGCAGAGACACTGCGCCAGCGGGTGCAACGCACACGCCACCTCACGGAGCGCCTGCACCGGGCCAGCGTGCGCTTGAGCGCGGCCCAGCAGGAGCGCGTCTGGGCCATCGTGTCCGCCCACCAGCAAGGGCTCTCGCTCCGTCAGATCGCGCGGGCCACCACCCTGAGCGCGGCACGCGTCCATCAACTCCTCACGGACAACGCGGCCACGGACATCCCGGTGTGGCTGAGCCGGCTGCGGGAGCACGACTGGCCGGGGGCGGAGTCGGGCGCGACCGATCCCCCGGGTGCGTCCCTGGCGGCCACACTGACGGAGGAGGTCACGGCCTTACGCCAGTGTCTCGGGTGGCTAGAGCAGGCCGAGCGCGGGGAGACGGTGGTGGTCAATCTGCGCCCGGACGCCGATCCAGAGACGGAGTATGTGGTCTTCGAGCGATGGCGTATCCTACGCGTGTTGGAGCGCATCGCGGCGGATCTCGACGACGTGGCGCGTCCCCCCGGTGTGCCGGCACCGCTCGCGCCGCCCGACGAGGATGCCGGCACCCGCCATCGCCGCCGCTTGGCCGAGCCGCCACCGCGACCGCGCCGACGGAGTATCCGCGAAGAACGCGCCGCTCTACGGGCCCAGCTCGGACTACCGCCCGCGTAAGACAGGATGGGTAGGGCATTCAGGTATACGTGTCCAGTAAACTGAACGGCTTAACGTTGCTTTCTGTTCCGCTGCTTGTCCTACCCCATATAGTTACCGGCCAGTACAGGATATCTCAGTTGTCCAGAACAGCCTCAGCGAGGGGAATCTCGACGCACGGTGTGCCAACGATGACGGCGAACGAGCGATCCGCATGGAGCCTATCGAGTGACTCTTGTGCTGCCTGGATTGGGTGCGTGAGGTAAATAGTATAATTGTCTTCCTTGTGCCGCGAGTTCACGAGCCACTCGAGGGTTGCGGTACTGGGATGCTTATGCTTGACGCCGTCCGCGCAGATTACATAGTGGTCAGCACGGATTCGCTCAAACAACAATGGACCAGCATTGTGTTCGCTGCCGTGGTGTGGCAGCTTGAACACATCGACATGCATAGTTCCCTCGGCGGTAAGTAGCCCTACCGCCTCGAGTCCCGCAAGCAGATGATCGCCGCGCGCATCTCCGCTCAATAAGGCCGTCCGTCCTCCGTAACACAAATGCAGAGCAATACTTGATAAGTTGGGTACCGACTGATCAATGTATGCAGCTGCAATAGCTTTTGTGTTCCTCGCCTCAACCGAGATTCGCCACTTCTCAGCCAGTTTGGACACTGCCTCTGTGCTTGGACCCACGACCGTTACCTGCATATTGTGCAACGTGCACCTCGCTCCCGCGGTCAACGGACCGCAGAAGGGCGGGTTACCCGCCAGTCCTAACACTACCACGCTACTCCGCACATCGCGGCCTTGGCCGTAGCTCGCAGACACAGCCACATCGGCCGACTCAGCAGTCACCAAGGCCTCGACGGATGTCACCAGACCAGATTCCACCGTCTCGATCAGCTCATCGACGCTGTTGAACCATATCATGCGCAAGTCCAATGGTAAGGTCCGTGTGTCATTCTTGGCTCGCACGAGTTCTTTGAGCATTTGCATTGCACCGGTCACATGGTCGTCATCGACGTGGCTGATACACAGCACGTCGACCGTCGGCACTTCCCCTTCTGGGTGCGGCAGGGCCATCAGCCTCGGCCTGAGCACAGACTCGAAGACTCCATGGGGGCCACCGTCGATGAGCATCACCCGCTCAGGGTTACCCCAGCGCACGAGGAAGCAGTCACCGTGACAAGCGGGCAGGAACTCGAATACGATCATCATGCCTCTTTAGACAGATTGCATAGCGCGCAGTACGTCGATCAGCCCATTGCCTTGGAACGATCGTTCGCGGCCCAAATCGGTGGCCGTGGAGCACAAAATTTGCTTGACGCGATCGGGCTGTCCCAAGAGCTCACGGTAGCGTGACATCAGCATGGCGGCGGCACCGCTCACATGTGCGGCCGCCTGGCTGGTACCATGCATAGCGCTGATTCCATCTCCCGGTACAGGCCCATCGATATCTTCGCCAGGGGCTAACACATCTGGTTTCAGGCGACCATCAGCTGTCGGCCCACGACTTGAGAAATAGCTAACGCCATGACGGTGCGGGTCGCTACGGTGAGTGGAGCCGACCGTCAGCACGCTCTCAGTGTTACCTGGGTCTGAAATGCTCATCGTGTGATAGTCTGAACCGGTCGTGTGAACTCCCCCGATGAAGCCGGAGTTCCCCGCTGCGGTCACCACAACGACGCCCGATCGCACCAGCCGGTCGCACTCAACACATACGGGTGTCCAGCCGCACGAGTGGGCGGCCACGTCGTGCGGGATCGACAAGCTGAGGTTCACCCCAGCGATGACCAAGCGGCCTGCCTGCTCATTGATGTGACGAATGATTTGGAGCGCCATCATGATATCGAACTCATTGCCCTTGCCGCGTGCGTCGGGCACGCGGAAGTCATAGAGGCGAATAGTTGGGCACATCCCGCGTAGCTCACGCTCAGGCCAGCAACCTGTGTTGGCTGTTTAGTTCATCCGTGCAACGATCTGTATCTATCGTTGCACGGATGAACTAAACAGCCAACACACGCGCGGGCGGGGCGGGGCCGTGGGTACCAGGGGCCGCTCTGGAAGGCGTCGCTGCCGCTCGGGCAAAACGCGGCGCGCGGGCGTGCGAAACGATGGCGGACGGAAACGGCCGGCAACAGCTTCCCCTTCCTGACACACAGTCCGGGTACAGTCACGGGATTGCCGCTCGGGTTTAGCTCGCGTGGTCACGAGCTCGTGCTGCTCAATCTCATTGACCCCTCACTGCCTAACAGTGTCATGGTCGTGACCGGGCGGCAGGGATCGGGCAAGACGTTCCTGCTGCAAAAGCTGGCCCTGTGGACGCTCTACGGGGGCGGCCGTGTGACGGTGATCGACCGCGCTGGCCACTTCCAGCCGCTCATCGAAATCGCTGGGGGCACCTACATCGCGCCCGGGAAGGAAGTCGCGCCGAAGACCGTCAACCTGTGGGACCTGCCGGCCGGCGAGACCCTGCGCAAGAAGATCGACCTGCTGGTGGCCGCGCACGAAATCCTGCTCGTCAACCCGGGCGAGAAGCTCGACCCGGAGGAACGGAGTGTCGTTGAGCAGGGCATCAAGGCCGTCTACGCCCAGCACGGCAACGGCGCGGAGCCGCTCGTTGGTGAGGACGCGCCGCTTGAGCGGGAACTGGTGAGTTATCTGGAGCGCCAGGCCGCGCGTAAGGGCATTACGGCGGGCGAACGGGACATGCTGCGGCGGTTGCACGCGACCCTGTTGCAGTACGCCGGCGACGGCCGCTACGCGCACCTCGTCGATCGGCCCACGACTGTTGATATAAACGTCCCGGTCCTGTGCTTCGACCTTGACGAGTTGCCCGACACGCTCTACGCGCTCACCCTGTTCACCATTGCCGCGGCGATGGCCCACCGCGCCAAGAGCACCTACGACGCCACGCGCGGGACCTCGCAGGAAATGCTTATCGTTGACGAAGGGTGGTTCATTGCCAAGTACACCGGCGCGGCGCGCCAACTCAATGACTGGGCGCGGCGGAGTCGGCACCTCGGCTTGCTCTTCGCCTTTGCCAGTCAACAGATTGGCGACATGACCGACAACGACGCCGCGCGCCCCATCTTCGACGCTGCCTCGCTCAAGTGCGTTTTCAAGCTGCACGACGTTCGCCCCGGTGATCAGGACACGATCGCGTGGGTGCAGGGCGTGTTGCACATCGCTGAGGAGGAGGCGCGCGGCCTCACTCGCTTGCGCAATGGGCAGATGGTGCTCTTCCGGGAGTCAAAGGACGGCACGCAGCGTCGCGGCGAGGTTGACGTGATGGCGCCGCCGCTGGAGCGGTGGACCTTCACCACTGAGACGTGGACCGATGTCCCGGCGCGCAACGCGGCCGTGGCGCGCTACGGGAGCATGGTCGCCGCGATCAAGCACCTGGCCAGTGCGGAGGGGCGCTAAGATGCGCGTCACGCTCGACGACGTAGCCGTAATTCTCTCCTACTGCGTCCTCACGCCTCTGGTCGCCATGGGGCTGTTCCTGGCGTTTCTGCCCGCTTATAGTGGCGTCGCCGCGTGGGTGCTTCACCTGCTCGGCGTCGCGTAAGGAGGTTCATCCGATGTGGTCCACACGCGTCCTGCGCATCGCTGGCATCGTTCTGGTGACCATGGTTGTGCTCGCGCACGCCGCGCCGTCGATGACAGCGATGGCCGCGAGCCCGACTCATACGCCGACGGCGACGGCGATCCCGACGCAGACGCCCTACCCAACCAATACGCCGGCCGCGACCTACACACCGTACCCCTCGCCGACGGCGGCGCCCTCCCCGAGCCCCTCGCCCTCGCCTTATCCGCAGGGACCAGGCCCGAACGGGACCTACTGCACCGGCGGCCTACTCAATAGCTGCCTGGACTTCGGCGGCATCCTGGGGGCGATCTTCGGCGCGGTCGGCAAGATCCTGAACGACGCCGTGGTGTCGATCTTTAGCCCCGTTGAGCACGCCTTTAGCAATGCGTTCGCGACGCTCACGTCGCCCTTCACGCACGCCCTGACGTACACGCCGGATGTAACCAACGAGGACTCGTGGGCGGGCCTGCGCACGTTCCAGACGACGCTACAGGGTCTCGCCGGGGTCCTCTTCGTTGGCTTCCTGACCATCGGGGTCTTCGGCGCCTACCTGGGCAGCATCGGCGTCGGCGACTTCGCGCAGCTCACCAGCCCGATCCGGCGTGCCGTCCTCGTGACCGGCTTCATTGCCGGCTACAAGCAGATCATGGGCACGGGCTTCACCGTCCTCAACGCGACCACGGGCGTCATCACGGACGCTCCTCTGTCGCACAATGAGAGCGCCTGGACGGCCCTCTCGGGAGCGATGGCCACGCTGCACAACGTCGTCGGGCTGACCGGCGTGATCGACGTGCTGGTCCTCGTCGCTGGCCTCGCGCTCTCACTGCTCTGCGTGATTGTCCGCATGATGGGCCTGGGGCTGCTTGCCGCGCTCTACGTCGTCGGACCCCTAGCGCTCGTGACGTGGCTCTCGCCGCAGTTCGACTTCATCGCCCGTTGGTGGGTCAAGACCTTCATTAGCCTGGCGTTGTGGCCCCTAGGGTACTCCGTAGCCCTAAAAGTGATTCAGATTATGCTCGCCGGCCATGGGCCGCTCTCCGAGTTCAATGGGATGGCGTCGGCCCTTGGAGCCCTCGGCTTGCTCATCGGCCTCTATCGCGTCCCCACGATCATTGGCTCGATGGTCGGCGCGGGCGGCGCCCTCGTGGCCGGGGCGGCGGCGGCCGTCACGGATGCCGGCGTGGCTGGCGCGGTGTCCCTCGCCACACGCGGGATTGCCAAGCGCGCTGGCCTCTAACCGGCGCCCTGTTGACGAGAGAAATTGAAGAATGGAGGATCGCATGTCTCGACCGCACAAACACGGCGTCGATCGGTGGCTCCCGTGGTCTGAGTTTGCGCGTATGGGGCGATCCCTGCGCGCGGGTGGCCAGGGTCGCACGGGGCGTGAGGGACTGACTATCCATGGCCCAGCCCTCGCGGCCGGGCTTCTTATTGTCGCCACCGTCGCCGCGTCGGTGGCCGTGCCCACCTTCACGACTCCTATCTCGATCGTGGGCGGCCTGCTCGTCGTCGTCGTTCTCTTGATGACGACGGGGGAGCACCGCCGCTTGCGTGAGGGGCTGCAGGCCGCCGGCTCCGGCTGGCCAAATCCGGCCGACCTCGCGCGCGTCATATGGCGCCTGTGCCTGGACGACCTGCGCAGGCTTATGTACGGAGGATCGCACCATGACGACCGCATGCGCGACTAACACGCGTGACACGCTGCCCGGTTCGACGGGGACATGGCAGTACCTGACCCACCGCGTTTCCGTCGAGGATCTCGCGTCGTACGAGGGGCAGATGGCCGTGCTCGGCGGCGCGGGGTGGGAGCTCGTGAGCGCGACCCCGCTCCCTATTGGCAAGCGCCTGTTCCATCAACCGGGCGACACGAACACCGTGTTGATGGTCTACAAGCGACGCGCGACGGCGGATGGGGGACGACGATGATGCGCCGGGGATTAATCCGTCTGACCAGCCCCCGCGTCGCCCTCCGGCGCCCCCCCGGTGGCTCGAACGAACGCGAAAGGGGGACGGAGCAGGATAAAGTGAGTGCTCATGGGCGTTTTGACGGGGAGATTGTGGGCGTCCACGGCGATAGTGGGCGCTCAGTGAGTGTCACGCCCCGTGGGACGCGGGAAGGCGGTCGGTGATGACCGCTGAAACGCGCGTCACGCCCCGCCGAAAGCCGGTCCGGCGGACCAAAGAGCGGTTCTCACTGTGGTTGGAACCGGAGACCTACGCCGCCCTCAAAGAGGTGGCGAGGCAGCGCAAAGCGCCCATGACCGGGCTCGCGGAGGACTTCATCCGGGAGGGCCTCGGGATGGTCGCGGCGGCGCGCCTGGAAGGCCCGGCGCTGCCGGCGGTGCGTCAGGTCGTCGAGGAGGTCGCGGATCGGCACACCGAGCGTCTGGCCAAGCTCATCGTCAAAGCGTTTCTGGAAGCGGGCATGGGGCGACGCCTGACCTATGCGCTGATCGACAAGCAAGCGGGTCCGGAGCGGGCGCCGCAGGTCCTGGCGGGCGCCCGCACCAGCACACTGGAGGACCTGCGCAAGCGTGTGGGCGAACTTTAGAAGATGGTGCGCACGATCACGGTGGTCAAAGGGCGTTACGTCCGGCCGGGAGCCGGGGCGAAGGCGGGGGCGAGGGCGGGGCATCCCGCCTCTGGCGCGCGGAGAGGGACGGCCGGGGATGGAGCGCGTGGGTCGATTTCCAATGCGCTGCGCTACATCGAGCGACGGCCGCTTGGCCCGGACGAAACGGTCGAGGATCGTCAGCTGTTTGATGGTGAGCGAACCGGCATCACGATGGCCGAGGGGCGCGATCTCCTGGACGCCTGCGCGACCGCCGGCGTTGCGTACCACACCCTCGTCTTGTCGCCGGGACCGGGAGCGGAGGAGATGGACCTGCATGTGTGGACGCGTCATGTGATGGCCGACCTGGAGAAGCGTCTGGGCCGCGATCTCGTGTGGGTCGCGGCGGTGCATCGCCATAACGAGCACCCGCACGTCCATGTCATCGTCGGGGCCTCGACGCGGAACGCCGCCGGTAAGCGCCAGCATGTGCGGTTCACCCGCGACGATTTCCGCACGATGCGCGAGAGCGGCGACCGCTGGGCGACACGGAGCCGGGACGACCTGGCGCTCCTGCGTGACGCGGAGCGATACCTGATGGGGCTCGCGAGCGACGTTCTGCCGCGTATCGCGAGCAACCTGAGCGGAACCCACTCCGCACAGGGGCACGACAACGACGACCAGGACGACGAACACCGACGGCGTGGCGGCCACGATCATCGCCGCTGACCTGACAACACAAGACGACGAGACGAGACGAGACGGAGAGAGACGACCATGGATCGAGCGACAACGTTCCCCCCAGCGCGCCTGCGCATCGCGGGTAAGCGCCTGCTGCTGGTCACCGCGGCCATTATCGTGGTCGTCACGGTGGCCGCGCTAACCGGCATTCCCCAAAGCCTCTACCGGCGCGCCTACGTGACGCTGGCCTACCCCGTCGAGATGCTCGACGAGACAGCGGCGGCAGTGACCAATAAACCGGCCAGCCACATCACATGGGATGTTTGGGCGGCCGACAGCGACGCGCGCTACGCGTGGCTTCACACGCCGGGGCACGCGGGCATGGGGCCGGTGATCGCGCTGGAAGCCCTCGCGCCGACGGTCATCCTGGCGCTCGTCGCCTGGCGGGTGGGCTGGTTCGTCTACACACGGCCGCGCCGGCTCGCCCCGTCTACGGCGCACGGATCGGCGCGCTGGATGACGGCCAGGGAAATGCGCGCCCTGCCGTACACGGGCGTGCCATTGCTCCTCGGGACGCGCGACGGCCATACCATGGCGCTCGACCGCGACCTACAGGTGCTCAACGTGCTGCTGGTAGGACCGCCCAACACGGGCAAGAGCGCCACGTTCTACATCGCTAACCTGCGCCGCGAGGACGGCCGCCGCTCCGTGGTCGTGACCGACCTCAAGAATGAGTTGCTCAGGAAGTGTCACACGGCCCTGAGCCGACGCCACGAGGTGTGGGTGCTCAACTTCCTGTCGCCGGAGACCTCGCTGGGCTACAACCCCCTTGCTTATTGCACGGACCCACTGGCGACGGCCCTCTTCTGCGACGCTTGGATCTTCAATACAGGCAAGAGCGAGAAAGATCCGTTCTGGGACAACGCGGCGCGCGAGGTTCTCATGTCGGGCATCTTCCATCTCCAGGCCGAGGCCGATGAGCGCGCCAAGCAAACGGGGCAGCCGGTCGAGGAGACGACGCTGGCGCACCTCGACAACTTCCTGACCGGGCAGACGCCCCAGCAAGTGATCGCGGCCCTGGAGGGCAGCGCGTCGCCCCTGGCCAAGAAGAAGGCCCGCTCGTTTATGGCGAGCCTGAAATCCAACGACAAGCTCCTGGGCAGCGTCTACGCCGAGATCACGCCGCGCTTCATGATTATGGCCGACCCGCGCGTGCAGGCCGTCACGTCGAAGAACGAGATCGACTTCCGGCGCATGGTCGACGCGGGCAAGAGCCCCGTCGCCCTCTTCATGGGGCTGGATCGCACGCTACAGACGCAGCTCAAGCCCCTGATCGCCGCGTTTTTCCTAGACATGTTCCGCACGTTCAGCCAGATCGCCGACGAGAGCGCCACCGACGCCCTGGCGCGCGACGTGTTCCTGTACGCTGATGAATTTGGAAATCTCGGGGCCATACCGGCGATGAGTACATGGATCTCCACCATGCGCAGCGCCGGCGTCGGCATGATGCTCGCGGTCCAGAGTACGCGCCAGATTGAGGAGATCTACGGCGAGAAGGCGTTCGATATCATCACCGGCTCCTGCTACACGAAGATTGGGCTCTCGCACATGGGCTGGAAGGACGCTCAGTGGTTCAGCGACCAGGCCGGCCAGAAGACCGAGGTCACGCAAAGCAGCAACGTCCAGCGCGGGCGCTTCCATGTCACGACCGACCGCGGCGGGGCGTCACAGAGCGAGACCAGGGCCAAGCTCCTCAACCCGGACGAGATCCAGCGCATCAGGGAGACCGAGCTGGTGGCGCTCATCGGCGAGCGGCCACCGGTGCGCCTCACCCAGCGCCGCTACTTCGACGACGACGAGGTCCGGGGGCTCGACGGTCATGTGCCCCCGTTGGGGCTACCGCGGGCGATCCGGCTCACCCCGCCTGTCGTCGAGGACCTGACAGCGCGCGTGTCGGACGCGATCGCGTCCCTGGAAGGGGAAGCGGAGCAGGACGCAACCGCGTCCAACGATGACGACAACGCACAGGAGGGCGCCGCTGCGACAACCGCGACCGGCGACACGGAGGCGCCGGTGGCCACCGGCGAGCCGGCCCACGCGGTCGATTGGGCCGACTGGACGCTTGAGCCATGAACGACGCCGTACGGCTCTACTGCGAACGGTTCGTGTACGTTGATGAGCACTACTCCCGGCAACAGCCCGACGGCCGCTACCGCGCCATGCACGAACCCCTCACGCCAGCGATTGTCGAGGCGCACCTGCGCGGCGCTTGCGACGCGCGCGGCACCGTGAGCCTGGGCCTGTATCTGACGGATAGCCACGATACCTGCATGTACGGCGTGCTCGACCACGACGGCGTGCGGCGCTGGCGTGACCCCGATGGCACGGAGCACCGCCAGGCCGAGGACGGACTGGGCCAGTTGTGGGCGTGCAAGGACCGCCTGGCGCGCAACGGGATTGAGGCGGCCGTCGAGGCGAGTCAGCCCGGTCGTGGCCACCTGTGGGTGTTCATGAAGGAACCCACCCCGGCGGTCGATGTCCGCACCATCCTGCGGTTGGCCATGGGCCAGCGCGAGTTGGAGCGTCGCGGCGCCGGCGACTACACGTTCGAGATGTACCCCAAGAGCGACACGCGTGGCGCGCGCATGGGCAGTCAGATCCGGGCTCCCTTCGGCGTGCATCAGCGGACCGGCCAACGCTACCCGTTCGTCGATCAGCACAACGTGCCGGTGACGCGCACCATGGGTGGCCAGATCTCCTACGCGGCGCGCGTCGAGCGCGTGGACGCCCTGCGTGGCCTGGCCCACTATCCGGGCCTCGCCGACGAGTTGCGGCGCATCGAAGCGCCGGCGGACCGCGACCTGTACGCCCACCAGGCGCCGCGTCTGGAGCGCGAGGTGTGGGCGGGGCGTGAGAGCCTGTTCGAGCAATGGAAGGCCGAGCATGGCCTGGATGCGGTCCTGGCGTACTATAACGTGCAGGTCCCACGTTACGGCAACGCGTCCTGCCCCATCGGCGACCACCACGCCAACGGCGACAAGACGCCGAGCCTGAGCATCGACCGTGATCGCGGGCTATGGCACTGCCACACCGCCGGCGTCGGCGGCGACGCGATCAAGATGGTCCAGCTTAAAGAGGGCTTCACCCGACCGAAAGAGGCGCTGGACTTCTGCCTCAATCGCTGGCCGCTACGTGAGCGCCAGCGCGAGCCCGAGCCGGCGAGGAGCGGGCGCGGCTAGTCTCGAACTCGTGGCATAGGGGACTGCTTCAACGGGCACGGACGGAGCCGGCTCCGTCCGTGTCCGTTGGCTATTACCCCGCCCACGACGCCCCCTTGTCACCAGCACGCCGCTCGCCTCCCACCGTGATCCAACGATAGGCGTTGGCGCGTCGCCTCCGGCAGGCAAGAGCGGCGTGAACCCTATGGCCTCCCCGTCGCCCCTGGGGAGGTTAGCTGCCCCTATTCCTACCTTGACACTTACGATATAGTAAGTGTATAATACGGGTGTGGGGTGGGAGCCACCCTACGGGGTCAAGCCTATAACGGAGGCTGAGACACATGGCAACGGCAACGACGGCGGCGGCGGCAAGCGCGCGGACGGCGCGCAAGGAGTTCAAGCCCACGATTCGGCTCACCGGAACGCGCGGCGTGTATAAGGTGTCGAGCAAGACCTATCCGGGCGCGTTCTACACGACCGATATCCGCGACCGGATGCGCCCGGCCTGCGCCTGCCCTGCGGGCCAGCACAACTTCGAGGGATGCAAGCACGTCGCAACCTGCTGGCACGTCCGGGCCTGCCAGGAGTTTCAGGCCGAGATGGATCGGGTCCGCGCCCGCTGCGCGCTGGCCGTGCGGGGCCAGGGGATGGCCGCGCTACAGGACTGCTTCGGCTAGATGAAAGCGGGAGGGAGGGGGATAACGGCCCCCTCCCTCCCGCGAGCACGAAAGGACACATGGCTATGGCTCTCATACCCGCTCAGACTAGTGTACCCTACCGCGATCCCGGCGACGACGTTGTGATCGTCCGTTTCAAGCCAACTGATCCGGTCGGCATGACCGAGGTGGAAATCGACGGGCCATTCTGCCCGGTTCGCACGCTCGCCCTGATCGAGGAAACCGCTATACGCCTCGTTGCCTATGCCAGGGACTACCGCGCCGCCAGCGCGCAGGATCGTGGCAACGCGAACACGGACGGCCAGGCGGACGGCCAGGCGGACGGCCAGGGCGACCCGGACGACGCCGGCGATTATGCGCCCGACGACGACGACGACGACGCTGACACTTTCGCGCCCAGGGCGATCTTTCCCCTGGGCCAGCTCGACCACATGGGGAGGAACTAACACCATGGCTCATCTTTTCCCATTAGGGCAGACCGTCGTCACGCCCGCCGCGCTCGACCTGCTCCGCGCGCATGGCGCATCGTCGGACACGCTCCTGCGCCGCCATAGCGCGGGCGATTGGGGCGACATCAGCCCGAACGACCGAGGGCTCAACGACCAGGCGGTTCGCGATGGCTCGCGCATCTTCAGCGTGTATGAGATCGCCCCGGAGGTAAAGGTCTTGATCATCACCGAGGCCGAGGACGACGACGGCGAGCGCGCCGCGACGACGATCCTGTGTCCTGAGGACTACTGATGATTCGCGCGCGTCCGGTCGGGGAGAGGCTTCGACCGGACGCGCGGCCATCGAAAGAGGAGGAGACGACGGTGACGAACACGACACAGTATCCCCATGTGACGCGCGCCGAGATCAACCGGCGCATGGTGTCCGGCCAGCTCACGCCCGGCGCCGCGCAACAAACGGTGACGGACCTGTACAGCGAGCACCCAGACGCCGCCACGCGCATCGTCGCGCCCGATGTGCCGAGGGGTGATCTATGGAGCGCGACCATGCCGACGCCTGCCACGCCGGCGCGAGAGCGCCCGACCACGCCGGTCGTCGTCGCCAGCGCGCCGACCAGCGCCGCTCCGGCCCTACAGCCGGCAGTCGCTCCGACGACGACGCTCGGGCCGTATCTCGCCGCGTTGCGCGAGGAGAAAGGCATGAGCCGCACACGGCTAGGCGACGCGATCGGGACACACTCGGGCATCATCAAGACGTGGGAGGATGAGGAGCGCCGCCCCTCTCCGCTCATGGTGCCCCGCCTGGCCTCGGCTCTGGACGTGGACCCCGACTTGCTGCGCGCGCTCGTAGAGGCCCAGGACGCGCCCACAGCCACCACAGACCGCGCACCGCCCAGACGCAGGGGTAAGGGGAAGAGGCGGGGCGCGACGCCACCAGCGCGGCCCTCATCCGGCAAGGGGCGCACGAGGACGACGAAGGCGGTGAGGAGGACGGCGACACGCTCGACCTCACCTACCGAGCCGACCACGCCTACCACGTCGGCCACACGTGTCAAGGCAGACCTATCGCCAATGCCAGCGCCGGCGCCGGACCCCACACCCCGCCCGTCGCTCCCGCGTCTCGCCTGGCAAGACGTGCGCTATCGCATCGTCCAGTTGCATGAGGCGCTGCCAGTCTCTCGCGATGCTGGCGACGAGGACAACGACGACGACGATGAGGTACGACTCTATGTCATTGAGCGGGCGGATGGGCGGGACGCCCTGGGAACCCCACGCTGGCAACAGATCGGCCCGGCGGACGCGGCCGCGTGGATGCGCGCGACCCAACACTTGATTCGCGTGCTGGCTGAAGGGGCCGCACACGGATAGCCAAGCGGTGGAGCGCCGGCGGGCGCCGGCGCCGGCGCTCCCCACCCGACGCTGGCGCTGCACAACGTCCGTATTCACAATCAACGAGGCGCGCCACAGCGAGAAGGGAAGGCGACAATGGGAGCGGCGCTAGACGGTCGACTATTTCGCGCGCTACAGCGCCCATCATGGTCTACACTTACGTTAGTGGAGGTGAAGACGATGACGAGTGCGCGCGACCTTATGACGCTTGCCCAGGCGGCCGACGAACTGGATGTTGACCCCGCCACGCTACGCCTGGCCATCCGCAACGGCAAGCTTGAGGCTGAGAAGTTAGGACCTCGGGTCACGATGGTTACCCACGAGGAGGTCGAGCGGTATCGGCGCGAGAACCACGGCAAGCAAGGCTGGGCCAAGCGCAAGGACCCTGACTACACGCCCTCGCCGATGGCCATCTGGGCGCGGAACTATCGAGCGCGCAAGCGATCGACGGAAACGGGCAACGCGCGCGGCGACAGCGTTTGACGACGCAGCTACGTCGACGGCCGCTACCCCAGAGGACAGCGAGATCACGGCATGAACTCAATGGTTACGATCCGCGGGCGCAAAGCAAACCATATGTACAGGAAGGGAAAATGATGGCGAACAAAAAGGAAGGCTAAGTTCATCGTGACTATGAACCAATATTGGACTACTGACGCAACGACGAAATGCTGGCGACCGTAGAAGTGGACCCGGTCACATGACCGACGTACTGGGTGGGAAGGTATTCTTCCTCGCTTCCAAATGAGCATTAGGCAAGAATGTGCCAGGAGCCGTGAGCCAAGCCAAGAATCTCTCACGACGGCTTCACATTGCTCATGTAGGGTTAACTTTTTTACCACAACCCAGTGGGAGTATTTCCTCCCACTGGGTACGTCGGTCATGTGACCAAGTCCAATCTAGAACGGGATAGCCCGCCTTGGTCCCCTTCAAGGCAGGCCTACGGGGGCGAGCGTCAGCCCACGTCGTCCCGTTCTAGATGTCCCGTGAAGGAGCATTGCGCGACACCCTGCCTGTATATGTGTAACAAGGGGCGCTTAGACGCCCGTGACGGCGCACGAATTGAGAAAGCCTACACGAGAGTAGAGAGAGTGAGGTCGATATGGCGCGTCGTTCCACGACGCCATCGCCGGCCGATCGCGTGAGGCTGACGTGCTCCCGCGCCGAGGCTGAGGAGCAGATCGCATCACGGATCGCCAAGGGGGGCGACCTCGTGGGCATGTTCGACGCCCTGCTACCGAACGACGAGGACGCGTTGCAGGATCTGCTATCCCAGACGACGCGATGGCGCGACTACAACAGGCAGATGCTCAAGCGCCTCTTTACCACCGATGAGATGCTCGGCAAATACGACTACTTCCCGCCCACGAACCAGTATGTGGCGGGTCTGATCGGGACGTCAAGTTCGCGATCGCTTGCGCCGGCGCAGACCTGGGAGGATAGGAGATCAGGCAACCGTAACTCCGTCCGCATCGGAATGGATCGCTTGAGATCGATCAGTGAGTTGATTGAGCAAGTGCCCGAACCAGAGCATGCGCAAGGTAATCCCGATCAGCACATCGTATCGGCGGCTGGAGATCCGTTGCAAAAGCTAGAGCTTTTGCTCAGGCGGTTCCACCTCGCGGCTCGTCAACTCATCCGACGACACGATCGACGACCAACCCTATTGATCGAGGACGAGTACGACGTCCAGGATCTTTTACATGCGCTACTCCTCACGCAGTTCGATGACATACGCCCGGAGGACCCCGCGCCGACTCACGCCGGCAAGGCATCGCGCCTCGACTTCCTGCTGAAGAAGGAGAGGATCGTGGTCGAGGCGAAGATGACGAGTGCGACCTTGCGCGATGCGCGCGTCGCGGAGCAGCTCATTATAGACATCAAACGCTATCAAGCGCACCCGGACTGCAAAACGCTACTGTGTCTCGTCTACGACCCGGGTAATCATATCAGTAACCCCGTAGGCCTCGAAGATGACTTGAGTCGCAAGCATGACGATCTGGATGTCCGCGTGTTCGTCGTACCCCGTTAATGCACCGATGAGGAAATATGACTAGGAACGAGAGTAAGGCCACGGCACCAGCCACAAGCGTACGCCCCCTGACGCCAAGCAAATAACAGAAGAGAAAGGCTGCTCCCTCCCGTTATTCATGCCCCTCGTGACGCCTCCCTCTGCTCGCTCCCGACGCCGCGACGCGGGCGCTGATCGTGGCAATGATGGAGCGCACGTGGAGGACGTGGCCACGTTATGCATACGGTCGCCTGGGGTCAAGAACTGTGAGACAGCGGAGGGGTGGGATCGAGAAGTGTGAGACAGCAGGCCCAGAAATTGTGAGACAATGGGGCAAGGTGAGACGGAGAAACGGGTCAGAAACGGTGAGACACTACACGAAAGCCGCGTAACTAGTAAGTAGCAGGAGCTTGCTTGGATGATTCCGAGACCGCCCATATCGGGGGTGTAAGCCCAAACCGCCGAAAATTCTGTCACGCTCACGTAGAACGTCGCGTGCTCGGGAGTGGACGCTATCGTCCTGCGTGTGGCTGATCCAGCAGTGTCGGAAAACACTTGTTTCCCGACACCCCTCGACCAGCCAACACACGGGGGCCGCGTCGCAACCTGGCGCATGCGGGAGCCTACGCCTGCCCTTCAGTGACCTGCACAGTTCGAAGCGAGCGCGTCAAAAAAATCGGCGGTTTGGGCTTGGAACCCCAGACAGCATTGTGGCGTGGTTGACTGATGGTTGGCCAATCACACCCAATAGGGTATATTGTACGCAACAACTGAATAGACTTCGGGTGCGGTGCGAGCTGCGTGGTTATGGTCACGCATAAGCCCGAAGTCACAATCGCTCGCCCGGGCTTGAGGGGGGTATCGACTCTATGTCGATGCCCTTTTTTGTTTGACCCACGGCGGAGCCGTGGGTCTCTCACCCGGGAGGTAGCGATTGATGCCCACACTCACTGGCCTGTGGCGCCACACCGATTTCCTCAAACTGTGGACAGGACAGACCCTCTCTGCTCTCGGCTCGACGATCACCAACCTGGCCCTGCCCCTTACAGCGGCGCTCATCCTGCATGCCTCGGCCTTCGAGATGGGGCTATTGAGCACCGCGGCGACCGTCCCTAACCTCCTGTTTGGGCTCGTCGCGGGCGTGTGGGCCGATCGTGTGCGCCGCCGCCCAATCATGATCGGCGCGGACATCAGCCGCGCTCTGCTGCTCCTATCTATCCCCGCCGCCGCGCTGTTCCACCTGCTGACGATGGGGCAGTTGTATGCGGTGCTGTTTCTCGCGGGCGCGTGTACCACCTTCTTCGATGTGGCCAACGTCTCTTACCTACCGTCGCTGGTCGGGCGTGGGCATGTCGTCAGCGCCAATAGCCGCCTCGTGGCCAGCGCTTCCGTCGCCACAGCGGTAGGACCGGGCGTGGCAGGCGGCCTGATCCAACTCTTCACGGCCCCGACCGCCATCATTGTGGATGCCCTCTCTGTCGCTGTGTCCGCCGTGCTGGTGCTGACGATCCGGTCGACGGAGTCCGCGCTCATTGCGGACAATCGGCGCGCTGGCGTGTGGGGGGAAATTGCCGACGGGCTGCGCCCGCTCTACGTCGATCCCCTGTTGCGGTCGATCGCCGTCTCCAGCATGATCTACCTGCTCTTCAACGGCATCCTGATGGCCGTGTACGTGCTGTACGCGATCCGCCACTTAGGCATCATGCCGGGCCTGCTCGGCGTGATTTTCGGCATGGGAGGGATGGGCGCAGCGGTCGGGGCGGTGCTGGCGCGTCCGCTAGCCCGCCGCCTCGGGGCGGGGTCGGTGATGATCGTGGCAAACCTCGTGGGTGGACTCTGCACGCTCTTGATTCCGCTGGCCGACCATCCGTCGTCCACCGCCGTGTTGCTGCTGCTGACCGCACAGGGCGGGTCCCAGCTGATGGGGGCTATCTTCTTCATCATCCAAACGAGCGTGCGCCAAGTCATCACACCCGACAACGTGCGTGGTCGGATGAATGCAAGCTACCGCTTCCTGACGATGGGGATCATCCCCATCGGGTCGTTTCTGGGGGGCGTGTTGGGTGGGGCGATTGGCCTGAAAGCAACCCTCGTGGTTGCGGGTGTGGGTTTGCTGCTGCCGACGTTGTGGCTGTTTCTTTCCCCGGTCCGAGCGATGCACACGGTTGATTTTCAGGAGGACTGTTGACCCGCGCCGAGCCAGCCCAAATGAGGCATATCGCCAACGGCTATCGATCCCATTGGCCGATCTCCCGCTTCCAGCCTATATCCATCTGATGCGTGGCTGCTGGTGCTATCGCAGCTAATGCCTAAACTGTGCGATACCGCCGGCCATTGGTGCCGTTCCACCAGAGATGTGGCACGCACACAACAGCGACACACCACTGCTCTAAAGACGTATTAGCTGCGATAAAGGCCCTGTCGGATACGATGATGAGCGGCGCGTTGGTGTTTTTTAGCGGGGCGGCGCGGCCCTGTGTCTGAACGTGGAAACCGTGGTGACACAAGACCGGCCGGGGGCCGGGAGAAACCGTCCGCAGCGGAAGCGACGGCACAGACACGCAAACATCCAGACCACAGCCGGTACCCATAGGCCGCGCGCCACTGATAATCGGCACGCGCGAGCGGCCGGCGCGCATGCGCTATGCCTGCCGTTCTTGCTCTTCTCGTCGCGTCTGGGACACTACAGGCAGGGGCCGACGCGTCGCGCCTGAGCAACGGGGCGAGCGCGAGCGCGAGTGAGAGGGAGCACGCGTGAGGGTGGAGTACATGCCGCTGGGCGGCGCGGGCGAAGTCGGCGCGTCGTGTGGCATCTTGCGCATCGGGGACCGGCGCGTGCTCATCGACGCGGGGATGCGCCCGTCCGCGCGCGCGGGGCAGGACCGCCTGCCCGCCCTCGACCGGCTGGCCGCCGAGCCGCCGGAGGCGATTCTGGTGACGCACGCGCACATCGACCACACCGGCGCCCTGCCGCTCGCCTCCGAGATGTTCCCGACGGCGCCGATCTACTGCACGGAGACGACCTTGCTCCTGACGCGCCTCCTGCTCGCCGACAGCGTGCGCGTCATGGAGGCCGAGCACCTGGAGCGGGAGGGCGAGACGCCGCTGTACACGGCCGAGGTGGTTGAGCGCACCCTGGCGCGTGTGCGGCCGGTCGAGTGGGCGCAGCCGATCGCGCCGCTCGACGACCCCGCCCTCGTCGTGCGCTTCCTGCACGCCGGCCACATCGCCGGGGCGGCCATGCTGCTCATCGACACGCCGGCGGGCCGCGTCCTGCACATGGGGGACTACTCGGTGACGGCCCAGCGCACCCTGCACGGCGCGGACGTGCAACGCCTGCCCCAGGCCGACGCCGTGATCACCGAGGGGACCTACGGCGACGCCATCCACGCGAACCGCACGGAGCAGGAGCGCGCGCTGGTGGCGACGGTGGCGCGCGTGGTCGGGCGCGGGGGGCGGGCGCTGCTGCCGGCGTTCGCGGTGGGCCGCGCGCAGGAGGTGGCGCTGATCCTGCGCGCGGCGCGCTCGACGGGGGAGCTGCCCCCGGTGCCGATCCACCTCGACGGCATGGTGCGCAGTGTGTGTGACCTGTACCAGGCGCAGGTCCACGACCTCAACCCGCGCCTGCAAAACTACGTCCGCAACGCGCGCCGCCCGCTCTTCGCCGACCCCTCGCTCGCAGTGTACGCCGTGACGGCGGGCCGACGCCGCGCCCTGCTCGCGGACCCGGAGGCGGCGGTCGTGATCAGCTCGTCGGGCATGATGACCGGCGGCCCCGCCCCCCTCTACGCGCGCGCCTTCGCGGGGGACGAGAAGAGCGCCATCGTGTTCAGCGGCTACCAGGACGACGAGAGTCCGGGGGCGGCGCTGCTGCGGGCGCGGCAGGGTACGACCGTCGCGCTGGGGAAGGAGGAGGTGACCCTGAGCTGCGCGGTGGAGCGGTACAGCCTGTCGGCGCACGCGGACGCCGGGCAGATCGAGGCGGCCGTCACGCGCGCCCAGCCGCGCACGACGGTGCTGGTGCACGGGGAGCCGGACACGCTGCGCGCCCTGGCCCGGCGCGTCGCGCGCCACCATCCCCACATCGCGGTGAACGGAGAGCCGGTCACGCTGATCGACGGGCCGGCCCGGGCCGCGTCGCCGGCGGCGTCAGGGCGGTCGGCAACCGTTGTGCCGTTAGGGGAGGGGGCGCATCCGTCGCCCACGGCGGCGGGATCGGCCGCGACGGCGGGAGGGGCGCACCAGAGAGACGCCGATCCCGCCCCCGCCGACCTCACCGCCGTTCACCGTGCGGCGCTGGCGACGGGAGGGCTCCACCGCCCGTGGACGACGGTCGAGCTGGCGCGCCTGGCGACCGGCGCGCGCTACACCCCGGCCATGCGGGTGCACGTCCAGGGGTTGCTCGACGCCAATGTGGCCTACTTCGCGCGTAAGCGCCTGGGGGCGCAGGACGTGTATCTCCCGCGCGCGCCCGAGGACGTGGCGACCCGCCAGGCCACGCACATCACCCTGGCACCCGGCGACATCGTGATCGCGCGCATGAACGCCGGGCAGGGCGAGGCGCGCCTCGGCGTCATCACGAGCATCGTGGAGCAGGGGAGCGTGGAGGCGACGATCGTGGGGTGGAAAGGGGAGCGGTTCCCGCTGGCGGTGATCCAGCTCCCGACGGGGGTGCGCCGGCCGGCGTACGTCGCGCTCGCGCGCGCGGACCGGAAGGCGGCGCTGGCCGCCGACCAGGAGCGCATCGACGCCGCCGCGCGGTCCGGCGCGAGCGCGCACGATCTGATGGCCCTGTGGGCGCGCGGCAGCCAGACGACGGCGGACCTCCTCGGGACACAGGACACGGACGACGGGCGCATGGCGCTGGCGCGCGATCTCGTCATGCGCGGGAGTGTCCTGTTCGCGCGCCACGGCGCTGTGTGGGAGCCGAAAGCGGAGCGAGACCTCGCGGTCCCCGAGGCGGTGGCGCGCCACCGGGCGCTCCTCGCGCTGGGGGCCGGGATTGGGGTCGCGTATCGGGACGGCCGCCAGGGCATACTGTCCGGTCGCAGCCGGTGGGGGCAGGTTGAGGTCACGTTCGACGACGGGACGCGGATGTGGTGGCAGGATAAGGACGTGCGGGCCGTCGGGTCGCCTGAACCTGGGCACGCTGCGGCGGATGCCACCGCTGCGAGCGTCGCTGACGACGAGGTGGTGGGATGACGCTCGCTTTTCCCGCGCGCCCCGCGCGCCTGTGTGGCGCGTGTCCTCGACGACGAGATGATGAGGGGTAGCGAGTAGCAGTGGAACCGTGAACCGGGTTAAGCCGTCTGGGTCGCGAAAACGAGAGAGAACAGCCTTTCTCTACTGCTATTTTGTTGTATCCTTGCCCCGCGCGTGCGTATCAGAACCGCTCGTCTCTCCGGCAAGGGCATCAGAAAACGCGAGAGAATGCGAACGCCGCCACGCCTCCCTTGTGGAACGACGTAGGAGCAGCCAGAAACACCGTACGTGGTTCAGATTCCATTCGCTGCAACCACTACCACGAGCCGTCAAAGCTTAACCCGGTTCACAGTTCCGCTGCTACTCGCTACCCATGAGCGAGGCGGATCACACAGCGCCGGCCTGCGGCCGGGAGACAGCGAGGGGTAGGGGGCATGGCGATGGGCGAGGAGACCTGGGACCGGGTGCTCGGCGACCTCTTCGCGGCGCTGGACCGGGACGCCGCGGCCGAGGGGCAGCTCATCGCCATCGCGCCGCTGCTCTCCGATGAGCAGATCCTGCGGGCGTGGGCGTACCTCGCGCACGACGACGCGCTCCGGTGGCGCGCGCGCGGCGCCCTGGCGCACGAGGCCCTGCAGCGCGTGGTGGGCCGGGCGGAGCGCGACGGCCGGGGGACGACGGCGGTGCGGCAACTCGCGGCCGAGCTGGGGATCGAACCGGGGCGGGTCTACCACCTGGCGCAGATTCACGCGGTGGTCGCGGGCGACGGCGTGGATGCCACCATCGTCGAGGTGCTGCCGGAGATGGCCTGGTACGACGAGGCGCTCGCGGCGCCGGACCCGGCCGCCGCGCTGGGCTATGCCGCCGATCAGGTCAGTGCGGGTCGGCCCTACAGCCCCGCGGACTTCCGGCGCGACGTGCGGAAGGTCGCGGTGGCGCGCGGCGGGCCAGCGCGGGAGCGGCCGCCGTCCCCGCAGGTGCGCCTGCGCGTGGCCCGGCGGGACGGGTCGCGCTGGCCGGCGGCGGAGGCCGTGGCGTTCGATCTGGTCGATGTCGCGGCGATCGAGGTGGAGACACCATGGGGGAGGGCGGTGCTCGCCATCGACGGGCAGGGCCACATCAGCGCCGACGTGCAGCAGGAAGGATGAGGGTAGGGGTGGCGAGCGAGCACGTGGCAAGCTCTCACAGCGGGCATGAGAGCTATGGAGGTGCCCTGGGCATCGACGCGTGTGCGCACGGGGGCATGGTCCCGGCTTGGCCGCCGCCTACAGGGACATGCGCGTGAGAAAGTCATCGATACGGGGCGTCTCGCCTGGCGTGACGCGCTCTTGTTGTACCCACGCATCGGCACGCCGGTTCCAGTAGTTCGCCGCGTGTCCCGTCGTCCAGTCCCACCGCACGTCGCGCTTGCCAACGTCGCGGTCCAGGGCGTGCCAGAGCGTCTGATTCTTGTCGCGCTTCCAGCCCTCCGCCATGGTCTTGATGATTACAGTGCTGTCCGAGACAACGCGCACCATCGTCCGACGATGCACCTGTCGCAGGCCCTGTAGCACGGCGAGTATCTCCATCTGGGTGACCGTCGTGTCCGCGACGTGCCCGTGACACTCTTTACTATAGGGGGTGCCTGTGTGCTGATTGATAAGCGGGACGATCGGCTCGGCCATCCGATCGGCCACGGCGATCAGAATAGCGGTCCAGCCGCCGGACCGGGTCTGGGTTGTGCATCCCCCATCCGTGACCAAAACAACCTCTGATACGGCCATCCTCACTCCTGCTGTGCGCGGACAAGGTGTCGCTCCACGTCGCCTCGTGGGGCAGCTAGACCGGGGCGGTCAGGGCGACAATCCCGGTCCATCTGTCCCGATCCGCCCTGGAGCGCGACAACGCGCGACACCCTGCTAGTATAATCGGGGGGAGATGGCCGCGTGCAGGGGGTAGGAGCGTGGAGAGACGATCGATCGCGGACCACGCCATCATCAAAGTGGTGGGGGTGGGCGGGGCGGGCTGCAACGCCGTCGGGCGCATGGTCGCCGCGCGCGTGCAGGAGGTGGAGTTCATCGCCGTCAACACCGATACCCAGGCGCTCGTCGCCGCGCTGGCCCCGGTCACGATACGCCTCGGCGACAAACTGACCAAGGGCCTCGGCGCGGGCGGCAACCCCGAGATCGGCGCGCAGGCGGCGGAGGACAGTGCCGGGGAGGTGCGCGCGGCGCTCCAGGGGGCCGACCTGGTGTTCGTGACGGCGGGCCTGGGCGGCGGGACCGGAACGGGGGCGGCGCCGGTGGTGGCGCGGATCGCGCGGGACCTCGGCGCGCTCACCATTGGGGTGGTCACCACGCCCTTCCTGTTCGAGGGCCAGCGCCGCCGCCGCCTGGCCGACGCGGGGGCGGCGGCGCTCAAGGGGGCGGTGGACACGCTCATCGTGGTGCCGAACGATCGGCTGCTGCAGCTGGCCGACAAGCGGACGACGCTGGAGGGGGCCTTCGCCCTGGCCGACGACGTGCTGCGCCAGGGCATCCAGGGCATCTCCGACACGATCACGATTCCCGGCCTCATCAACGTGGACTTCGCCGACGTGCGGGCGATCATGCGGGACGCGGGGTCGGCGCTCCTGGCCATCGGGCGGGGCTGGGGGGACAACCGGGCGGTGGAGGCGGCGCGGGCGGCGGTGAGCAGCCCGCTGCTCGGCGTGTCGATCGCGGGGGCGCGGGGGGTGCTGCTCACCGTCACGGGGGCCGACTACACGCTGTTCGAGGTCAACGCGGCGGCGCAGCTCATCCAGGAGGCGGCCGACCCCGAGGCCAACATCATCTTCGGGGCGGTGATCGACGCGGCGATGGGGGACGCGCTCCAGGTCACCGTCATCGCCACGGGCTTCGACAAGCCCGCGTCCCCGCGCCTGGTCCAGGAGCAGGCGCGGCCGGCGGAGGCGGCAGAGCCGGCAGAGCCGGCGCGGCGGGTGACGGCGCGCCCGCCGGAGCGAGCCGGCGACCACGTCGACATCCCCGCGTTCCTGCGCAACCGCTCGTCGTCCGGCGATGAGGGTCGGTGAGGGGACGCGACGCGCGGGCTTTGCCCGCGCCGTAGGCGTGGAGGGGGGTGCGGCCACACGGGCTGGGGCCGGGAGAAACGATAGGGCGCGGGGGGTACTGGTACGGCACAGACGCATCCACCTCCGCACACCGGGCACAGGGCGGCGAGTGGCCGGCGATCACGCCGGCGCCCCCGTGTGCGCCTGTTTCTGCTGTCCGATAAGGGCCTACTATCGGACAGAAAACGCCTGCATCTGCTACACTGGGCGCAGGGCGATCGATACATGACGGAGGGGCCGCGCTGCGTGATATAACAAATGTTGCGCACTCTACAGGAACAGGGCAATGTATACGGGCTATCGAACATGACGTTGGAAGAGTTGAACTTCCCCTCTAATGACATCTTGCTCGCCAGTGCCGCGCGGTTTTTAATCGACGGGTATGAAGAGAATGCCGCGAGTATCTTATTGTCGTGCACTGTTGAGGTTGGACTGATAGAGGATAGCTGGAGTGAAAGTGCTTTACAGGTCATTATTAAAGGCCCGCGTGCTGCATACGATGTGCTCTCCGATATCAACCATCCGATCAACCAAGCGGTATACCGTGCTTTTGAGGCATTGACTCCTGCTGGTATACGCCTCTATGGTCTTGTTGCTCGTGCCACGTGGATCGAGATTGACGCCAATTGGCGAACGGAGCTACTAGAAATCGCGCGTGGCAACGGTGTCCACAACCAAGGCGTGGCCATTAATGAAGGCAGAATAATCACCTGGAAGAATTTACGGTTTCGCTCACAGAGCGAGATTCGTATCGCACAAGCCCTTGAGAAGGCGGGTGTGCTCTTCTTGCCGAACTGTACGGCACATCTGCGCGGTCTAGACGGTTCGGAAAACAAAGAAGCCGACTTCCTGGTGTGCCACCGGGGCAAATGGGGTATTTTGGAAGTCGATGGTGAACCTTTCCATCCCCCCTCACGCACCGTACACGACCACGAGCGAGATCGCCTCTTCCACACGTACGGGATCACGCTCGTCCAGCATTACGATGCGAGTGCATGCTTCAATGAACCAGGTAGTGTCGTTGGTCAATTCCTTGATCTCCTCAGCAAAGTTTAGAGGGGCATCGCATATATATGGGGCGGCAGGCGATGATTGCCGGGGATGAAACGACGGAACGTAAGCAACCCATCGTTGGCATCGACGACTTAGTCTCGGCCCAGGATGCGGTACGCGCCGCGCTCGCCAGTGCTATGGAACAGGCCCGCGACTATGCTAAGGAATCGAAGGCAACCAATACGCGGCGCGCCTACCGCTCCGACTGGGCCGACTTCGCGGCGTGGTGCGCCGCGCATGCGCTGGCCGCGCTGCCGGCCGCGCCCGAGACCGTCGCCCTCTATCTGGCCGCCCAGGCCGCAGATCGCAAACCGAGCACACTCGCGCGCCGCCTAACCGCGATTGCCCAGGCCCACAAGACGGCCGGCTACGAATCGCCGACAACGCACCCATCGGTCCGTCAGGTTGTCGCGGGCATCAGGCGCGCCAAGGGGACGGCGCAGGAGGGGAAGGCCGCCGCCGTCACCCGCGAGGTGCGCGCCATGTGCGAGGCCCTGCCCTCGGTGCCGGCGCTGCGCCGACAACGCGACGCGGCCCTCCTACTGGTGGGCTTCGCCGGCGCCTTCCGACGCTCCGAGCTTGTCGCCCTCGACGTCGCCGACGTGGCGTGGAAGACGGAGGGGCTCGAGGTCGCGATCCGGCGTGGCAAGACCGATCAGGAGGGCCAGGGCCGGAAGATAGGTATCCCGTACGGCAGCACCCCGACGAGCTGCCCCGTCCGCGCCCTGCGCGCCTGGCTCGACGCCGCGGGCATCGCCGCCGGGCCGCTCTTCCGCGGGATCACGCGCCACGACGCGCTGCTGCCCGACCGGCTCTCTGACAAGGGCGTGGCCCGCGTGGTCAAGCGCGCTGCGGCCGTGGCCGGACTCGACCCCGCGCGCTATAGCGGGCACTCCCTGCGCGCGGGCCTGGCCACCGCCGCCGCCCAGGCCGGCATCTCCGAGCGCGCGATCATGGCCCAGACCGGCCACAAGAGCATCCCCATGGTGCGCAAGTACATCCGCGACGGCTCCCTCTGGCGCGACAACGCCGCCGCCGGCGTCGGGCTGTAGGGATGGACGCGCACAGAGGGCGCACGGATGCAACCGATCCCAACTGTCCACATAATCGTGTCGGATCTGCTCGACGCCGGCGTGGACCTCTCGGCCGCGCAGCAACTCGCCGGCCACGCCTCCGTCGTCACCACCGCCCGCTACGACCGCCGCGGCGAGGCCGCCAAGCGCCAGGTCGTCGAGAAGTTGCACTTCCCCTTCAGGTAGCGGATCATCCCCCTATTCCCGCGCCTCTGTGTGCTGCCTACACGATGGCGCGGGTGACGCGGGCCACACAGCGCCGGCCCAGGGGGCCGGGAAAAACGCTCACGCCGAGCCCTCTGTCACGCGGCGTGAGCGACGGCGGGCAACGGCGTACACTTGAGGGGGAAGGGAGACGAGGGGCAATGGCACACTGGCGCGAGACCGAGGAAGCCGTGAGGGGGGTGACATGCCAGCCCTAGATAGGGGAACGCCTCACCTGGACGATCCTGACGCTCGTCGGCGTGGTCGGTCTCGGCCTGCTGGGCGTGAGTCTAACGGGGGGCGGCACACAGATGAGCGATGCGCGTACGGCCCTCGCCGCCCTCCTCGTCTACGTGACGCTGTGCATGGTGATTATCCGGGTCGACCGCACCATAAAGGGGCATGAGCGGGCCGAGCGCGCGGCGAGCGAGGAACGCCGGCGGTGGCTCAGGCGACGGACGTACAGCGTCGTGGACGAGGCCGAGGCGGTGCTGGCCCGCGCGCAAGGGCAGGGGCCGCGATGAATGCAAGCGAGGGCGCGGCGGAGCGCGTCACTCTGACGACGGACGACGCCACGATGCCGGCGGTGGAGGACATCGTGGCGATCCTGCACGCCCACGGCTGCGTCGTCGAGCGGCGGACACTCCGCCACTATTAGGTTGACACATACGTGCAGTCCATGATGAGACGGAAAACACCAGTTTGACCTGCCGGTTAGAGCGATTTCACGCGTGGTAGGGCCGCGTCAGGGGCCACTCACGGCCCAAAACCGTCTCACCGTCCACTGCAAATATGTGTAAAGGGAATCGTGGCGGAGCGTGGAGCGGCGCGTGTTTGTCCGTGCGGCGGCCGAGGAGCCGCGCCGCGTCGTATTGCTCGCCCTGGAGCGCCCCCTGCCCGCGCTCGTCGCCCTGGTGGCCCCGCCGACGGCGTTGCCCGGTCTCGGTGCGGCGCTCGCTGCCGCGCTCTATCCGGACGGAGAGGCGCACGCGACGGGCGCGGTCGCCACCCTGCAATGCAAGGGGGTGGGCGCGTTCGCCAGCGTGACGGTGGGATCGGGGGCGGAGCTGGCCGACGCGCTGCGCCTGCTGGCCGGGCGGGTGCGCGCAGTGTCGTGGTGGACGCGGCCGGCGGACGGCGGCGAGCGACGGATCGCCTACGTGGGGCGTCGGTGGTACGTCGAGTAACGGTCGCCGTGCGGGCCGTGCGGCCATTGACGGACAGCGGTGTGGGGTGAGGGATAGTCCGAGGGGCATCCCGGCCGGCGTCCCCACAACGGCCCGGATGTCCCCCATCCGTCTGTAGCGTAACAGGAGTCTGCGTGGCCGCACATGATGCGGAACTCACGAAAATGCGCGTCGGCGGCCACGCAGCCGTTCTCCACGCAGCCGTCGGTGCCCGTCAGCGCGGTACTATGGAGGTATGAGCATGGTCCCCCGCGCACGGGCCGTGACGAACGGGAGGGTTGGGTGATGCCAGAGGTGTTCACGGGCAAGGTGCTGATTCCCGGCGACCAGATCGACGCCTACCTCGCCGCCCTCAAAGAGGCCGAGGAAGCGCGCGCCCCGTTCCGGCGCTCCCTCGACGAGCTTAATGCCGCGTTCGCGGCCTCCCTTGAAAAGAAATACAGCCGGCGCACCGTCCTCAAGCATACGAGCATCGTCGAGTTGTTCAGTATCTTTCTGTGCGACTATACGGACGTGGAGCGGTTGGAAGACGTGACGCGGGGCATGGTCAACAGCCACTTCCGGCGCTGGTATCGGGGTAAGGTGCTCGACCGCATGGACCCCGACGAGACCCGTGTCGCGCTCAGGAAGTTCTTTCAGTTCCTCGATCAGGAGAAGGGTATCCACAATCCGAAGGCGCTGGAGGCTTTGACGTAAGCGAGGCATGACGAAGATGAGCCAGAAGCGGTGGCGGGACACGCCGGAATGGGCGTGGGAGCAGGCACTCATCGACGCGTACGACGACTATCGCTGGCACGAGGTGCTCGACCCGCTCACCGCAGCCGTCAGGCGGTGGGAGGCGGGCGAGTTGGACCATGTAGACCTGGCGCGGGCGGCTGGGCGCATCCGTAAGCAGATGTCCCCCATCGACTATGTGTTCAGCCAGAAGCGCGAGATGCTGGTGCGCATGATCGAATTCGACGAGGAGTGGTCTGGCCCATGGATCGCCGCCCATCCCCGCCCCGAGACGCCGGCGATGGGGTAATAGAATCTTCGACAGGTCTATCCCATCCCAACCTCGTCACGGACGACGCCGACCCGCAAAACTCTCCGCACTGCGGGGAGTTTGCGGGGAGTTTTGCGGAGAGTTGCCTATCGCCCGTCGAGGCGCAGCACATAGTGCCGGTTATTGGTTTCGCCCCGCGCCTCGACGAGGCCCCGTTCGACCAGATCGCGCAGGTCGCGCAGCGCCGTGTCCTCGGACACCCCCTGCCCCGCCGCATAGTCTCGCGCGGTGAGCGGTCCTCTGGTCCGCAGGTGATCCAGCGCCCGGGCTTGACGGTCGGCCCGCTTCGCGCGGCCCCTCAGCATAGGCTCCCCAGCCCCGCGCTGGGGCGCTGCCTCCGCAAGCATCTGGGCTCCGCGGCCGCGGAGCGTGACGGCGAACGTGCCCTCGGTCTGTTGGAACTCTGGCGGAGGAAGACCTTCCTCCTTGAATTGTTGCGCCACCCGGTTGAGGCCGAAGCCCAACTCCTCCATGACGCCGAGCGCGGCGAGGCCTCGCACCAGCACCGTGTTCCTGCTCCACCTCTCGGTTAGCAGGTTATCCATGTGCATCGGCCCGCCCAACCTCCCCGGCGAGACGATCTCGCAACGGTCGCTGAAGAGGTAGATTCTCACCCGATCACCGGAGGCCAGGTAATCCCTATGGACGAGTGCGTTAAGCACTATCTCTCTCAAGGCGGCCAAGGGGTATTCATCGACATCAGTGCGCCCGAAATCTTTCAACTCCACCGCGCGCAGCATCGTCGCCGCCAGCCACGCCTCGGCCGCGTCGAGCTGGGCCGGGATCGGCCCCTCCAGCTCGCGGGCCAGGAATCGCTCCCCCATCGTCGGGCCGGCGTACCGTACCACGGCAACGCGCGCCTGGGGGAGGAACTGCTGCGGGTGCCGGCCGAGGAGGAGCAGGCCCGCCGCGGTCGGGACGCGTGCCGCCGCAGGGTCGGCGGGTGATCGCGCCAGGAGTTGCCGGGCCTCCAGGAGATCGTCAGTGTCCATGGCGGCCCCGGACGGGAAGCGCGCGGCGAAGGCGCGCACACGCTCCTCGTCCAGGTGCGTGCGCGCCGCTCCGGGTACGATCGATGCGTCGTACGCGAAGCGGCCACGGCTGTTGAGCAGGGAGCGGATTTCGTCGGCGTCGAGCGCGCGCCGGAACGAGCCGCCGCGGGCCACGAACCGGCCCTCGACACTGTAGGCGTCGCGCAGCCCCTCTGGCACGACCGCGACGAGAACGAGTCGGCCGGCCACCTCAACGCGCTCGGGCGGGAGCAGGTCGAAGCGTGGGCTGCACAGCGCGGCGGCCGTGTAGAGATGGTCGAGTGTCAGCTTCGGATTGGGCACGCCCTCGACGATGGGCCAGCCGCCCCGCTCCCGGACGCCGACAATGAGGGTCCCGCCTTCGGCGTTGGCGAGCGCGGCCAGCGTCGTCGCCAACTCAGCGGGCCGCGCATCGGCTGGCTTAAACTCCAGCAGCGGCCCCTCGCCTTCGGCAACCAGTCGTTCCACATCCCGCGCGTCGATAGCAACCTCCACCGCACTATCCACCTGTTTGTCTCTCTCGTCCGCAGCGCCGCCACCCCGAGGCAGGCGGCGCGACGCCCCTCCTTCTCCCGCGCGCCGCACGCCCTGTGTGGGTGCCGTTCCGCACGCACACCGGCTGCCGTCGGGGAAAATGACCGTTCCACACGACAACGATAGCACGGAAATGTACAGGTTTGCATAGGTATTTAGTGATATGCTATCGTATAACCGTGTTGAGGGCAACAGAAGACCGGGGGTATGGGTGACCCAATCGACGGCAGAGCGCAAAACGCTCACGCTACAGGAAGTGTGCGACATCCTGCGCATCACGCGGCGCACGGCCATGGGACTTATTGGCCGCGGCGAGTTGTCCGCCTTCAAAGTTGGGCAGGCGTGGCGGGTCGATGCGCGCGACCTGGACGCTTTCATTGAGCGGCAGAAGCGGGTCGTGCAACAAGGCCGGGACGAAGGGAGCGTGGGGTGAGCAAGACGCGCGCAAAGATCTTGGCCGTGGGCGCACAAAAAGGCGGCGTGGGCAAGACGACGTCCGCGATCTACCTCGCGGCGCGCGCGGCCGAGTTGTTCGGCGGGACCGTGGAGCGTCCGGTCGTCGGGTTGGTCGATCGTGACGAGAGCCAAAACCTGACGGCGCTAGCGCGCATGCGCCCCGAGATTTTGCCTCCGGGCGTTGTGCTGCTGAAAGGGATCGACCTCCCGCCGGCCGAGTCCAGCTTCGAGTTGGTCATCATCGACACGCCACCCGGCCTCTCCGCCATCGACTCTCTGCAGGAGGCCAACCTCGTGGTGATCCCTGTGCTCCCGGAGGAGCAGGGGGTCAACAACTTCGCCGTCTACCTGCGCAACATCGACCGCTACCGCATCATGACTAACCCGACGATGCGCCTCGTGGCCGCGCTGCCGACCCTGGTCGAGGCGCGCAGTTCGATGCACAAGGCCCTGCTGCCCGTCATCGAGCGGGTGGCGCGGGAACACCAGCCGCCGCTGTCCGTCCTCCCCGCCGTGCCGCGGCGCTCCCAAGTCAGGGACGTCGATCTGCGCGCTTCGTACTACGATGAGCCAGCGAAGGAGTTGTGGGACCATGCCGGCATCACGCCCGTCGCGCTATAAGGACCGCTACGATAAGCTGCTGGACGACAGCCTGGCCATCGTCCAGTCACGCGATTTCTCGGCGGAGGAACTGGCACAGACAGCCGAAGACGCCTTCAAACGCGTTCCGGGCGCCGTGATGGTTCCCATCGAGAGGATCGAGCCGAACCCCGACAATCCGCGCCAGGTGATGGATGAAACGGCCATGGAGAACCTGGCGGCCTCGATCTCTGAGCGAGGTTTGCTCCAACCCCTCGTCGTGCGGCGTGACGGCGCATGGCCCGGTCACTACGTCGTGATCGCCGGCTCGCGACGGCTGCTGGCGGCGCGCCTTGTCCACGGCGACCCTGACGAGGCGGTTCGGGCGCGCGCGGCGCAACTTCCCTGCATTGTCAAGGACCTCAGCGACAATGACGCGTTCGCGGATGCCCTGCTCGAGAACCTGGCTCGTGCCGATCTGTCCCGGGCGGAAACGATGGACGCTCTTTTGCGACTGCACAAGGAGTATGGATGGTCCGGCAACCACATCGCCAAGCGCACGGGCCGCAGCCAGGGGGACGTGTCCGAGCTACTCAGCATCGCTCAGGATACTGAATTGGCGGACCTGGTCCGCGCGGACAAGCTTAAGCCGTCAACGGCAACAATCATCAAGCGCATGCCGGAGGATACCCGCACCGCCGCGATCGCCGAGGTGGAAGCCGGCCGGAACTTGACCGCCGAGGAAGTCAAGCGTCGTTATCAAGCGGCGACGCGACTGACTCCCACGGCGCCTACAATGCCGGAGCACCTTGGAGAACCTCCGAAAGTTGTTTCCTCCCTAAGTGGCGGTGGCGCGATAGAGGGGGTATCGAATTCGATACTCCCAGCTGCGGTCACTGTACTGGTTGGTGAATCTCCATGCGTCAGTCATGACGGTCAGGGGGTATCGAATTCGATACCCCCACATCCCGTTACCGACATCGTTGACGGGAGTGGCGTGCCAGGACCACAAGCTACCCCCATCGACATCACGGAGGGCGACTCGGAGACAGCGGTGGCCGCTATCCTCGATCAGGTCGAGGCGGTTGGCGCCCTGGCCGCGATGGTCGATGCAGGGACACCAACGGGACAGGCTGTGTTAGTGGCCGTGCGTCGTGACCTAGCTGCCGCCTATGACAAGATGGCGGCATATGTGAAACGATTAGGCTAGCGCGAGGGCTACCTGCGCATGACTATGGCGTTGCAACAGGTGTTAGATGGGTGGGCATGCGATGCATAGGCGAGGACAGTGGGGTTCTGTTGTGGGAAGCGTACACTGCCACGAGTTATAGGGTCGTACAGCGCGTCAGTATGCCTGAGAGGTAGCGCGCCATGCTCGCTTATCGCCTGCGATGATCCTACCGCACAAGGACGAACACGCCTGCTACAGCTGATGTGACGAGCAGCGTGAGGATAGCGAGGAACAGCCACGACCAGCGGAGTCGGAGGGCGGGGTGCGGCGGACCAACACCCGCCGCCGAAACCTTGATGGCCATGGGACGGCGATGCACGGGCAGTGACGGCTGACGAATCATACAATACTCTCCTTCGGCGCGCTGTTGTGGCGCGCCACTCCTAACCGAGAGGACTACCGTGCAAGGTAGTTCTCGATATCCACCAACGCCAGGGCAATCGTCCCGAGCCACGCCATGACCTCCTCAGGTCGCTCCGTCTGAAAACGGCGGCATGCCGACGCACGGACGAACGCCGTCTTATCCACGTCGTCCGCGGACGAGAGGAGGAACAAGAGAAGCGCACGCCTCCACCACGACACATCGACGGCGCGTGCGGTGCATAGAATCGCATGTAACGCCGCCGCATCATCGGTCTCGTTCGTCGGCCAGTACGCGGTGAGGAACCGCGTCACATCCGGATACTCCACGCCCAGGCGCACCGCGCGCTCGTTCGCCAGCGCAACGGTCATCGTCGCCCCCTCTGTGACGGCGATGCGGGGTGCGATGCGGGGTGATGCGCGCGCACGCTATCCCTCGACACAGCTGGTGAAAGGGGCGCGGCGGTGGCCTCTGTCGCCCTTTGGACCGGTGGGTCCGTTGCCGTGGGAGGCGCGTTTGTCGCGGGCTCAGCGGGCTCGGCGTATGTGCAGTATGGGCACAGGGCGTCGATACAGGATGCGTCGTGGCACGACGCGTAGAAGGGCTGACCGCACTGCCAGCACGGGACGAGGGCCATGGCAGCGCCTCCTTTCTCGCTAGAAATAGAGCGGTGATGGGGCCATTATAGTACATGTGTCCTATTATCTCAATAGGTTGTGCATCATCGCGCGCATGACGTGTTGTCTTCGGAACCGGACGTGAGCGTTGACCTCATCCGGCTTCTCAGCCTCGTGCCTCTTAGAACGGGAGGGCCAGCTGCGCGCGGGAGACCGGCCGCTCGCGGGCCAACACGCCAATGACGCGCCCCGCGCGGTAGGTGGCCTCGCAGTGGCATGAAACACGCTTGCCCGAGGGGAACGGCACGTACGACCAGCCGCTCGCCGGCCCGCGTGAGAGCCAGGAGCGCGCGAGGGGGTGGTCAGCGGGGATCGGGCTGGAGCGCGCGAGCGGGTAGCGTCCGTTCGTGGGGGCATACTCGACGATGAGCCCCGCTGGCCCCGGACCGCAGAGGACGACATAACATTCCACGGGCGCGCAGTGCGCCACCTGGATGGCCGCGGCGGCGAGGGACACCCCCGCGTGGTCGGCAAGGAGGCCCATGAGATGGGGCGCGACGCCCTCGGCGGCGATGGTCGCCTGGACGCGCGCGCGCGGCAGCAAGAACTCAGCTGCCCCCTGCTGGCAGCACCGCTCGATCGCGGCACGGTAGGTCCAGTCGTCGTGACGCAGGCGCGCGGTGTAGTACTCGATGAGCGCGCCATCCTCGTCGAGGAGGTGGTGCATGATTTCGTGGAAAATGGTGAACTCGACGCGCGCCGGGGGGAGCGTGTCGCCGACGATCACGCGATCCCCGCTGAGCAGGCCATCGGCGCCGGGGGGCAGTGGGGCGCGACACAGGCGCAGGCCCAGGCGCGCGCAGGCGACGGCGCCCGCGCAGCCGTCAGGGATGTCATACCGGCGCCGCGCGTCGGTGACAAGCGCGCGGATCTTCTCGTCGAGCATGCGGGGCGTGAGCCACTCGTCCAGCGCGTCCATCATCCCTCTCCTGTCACGTCCCTGGTGTCAGCCGCGTCGCCCGCGTCGTCCGCCAGATCTCCGTCGCCCATGAGGTTCACGGTGGAGGCCGTGCGCGTCTCGCCAGCCGTCGCGGGGTCGAGGAAAGCCTTGAGCAGCCCGTAGATGGCCTGCCACTCGTCCTCGGAGCGGGGCCGCTGGCCGCGGAACTCAATGCGGGCGAGCGCCCCCGCCCACTCCGGCGTCACTGTTCCCCGCTCAATGAGCGCGCGCAGGCCGGGCGGATACTGGGCGAGCGCGTCCCCATCCCCGGCGTCTCCACGCGCGGGGTCGCCCGCAGGCAGATCGACCGGCGCGAGCAGATCCTGGGGCGAGAGGTCGTAGGCGCGCGCCAGGCGCGCCAGCGTTTCCAGGGAGGGCAGCGCGTCGGTGCGCTCAAGCTCGGACAGGTAGGAGATGGAGAGGA
>JAABUM010001205.1_pt1 | contig 39783 bp, 34 predicted proteins | sample 5559161 | NCBI WGS metagenome assembly JAABUM01 (sample SAMN10711868, study PRJNA513369) | rock metagenome | isolation source: Antarctica rocks | place: Antarctica: Victoria Land, Siegfried Peak nord
CGAGGGTGGTAAGGTCGCCGTCTCGCCGCATCGCTCGTTGTCTTCCCGCGTCCGTACTGGCGTAGCCGATGGGGCGTGCGGCAGCAGGCCGTTCTCTAGACAGTTTCTTAGTGTCAGGGCCTGGTGGTGGACGTGGGACACACAAAATAGGGCGGGGGTAAACCCCCGCCCTCTACAGCTATTCGGTTGTGTCTGGGATGCGGTCAGTGTGGCGGAACCGAAGTTCCGGGGCGATGAGTGGCATCGCCATGCCCGCGCTCCAAGTATGGCACACACGGCGGCGCGGTGCCACGATCGCGCCGCCGATCTGCCCGCGCGCCTGACCACCCAACCGATGCTAGAATACCGGCAACAGGACGCCGTTCGCATGGCGTGCGATTGAGGAGGAACGATGGCCCAGATCACAATGCCGACGCTTGGTGAAAGCGTGACCGAAGGGACGATCGGGCGCTGGCTGAAACAGCCGGGCGAACACGTCGAGCGCGATGAGCCGCTCGTCGAGGTCACGACCGACAAGGTGAATACCGAGATGCCCGCGCCGTTCAGCGGCACCCTGAGCCAGATCGTCGCGCTGGAGGGGATGACGGTAGCGGTCGGCGCGGAGATCGCGATCATCGCGATCGAGGGCGAGACGGTGCCGGAGCCAACGCCCGCAGCCGACGACGCACTCCCCGCGCAGGAACCGATCCTGAACCAGGAGGGGGGCGAAGGGGCCGGGCCGGCTGGGGCCGTCGCCAGCACGCCACCGAGCGCGCCCGCTCCGACCCGCGCGACCGGCGACGATGGGGCGCACCCCGCGCCAGCAATCGGGGGGAAGCGGCGCTACACGCCGGTCGTCCTGCGCCTCGCCGAGGAGCATGGTATCGGGCCGGACGAGCTGGCGCGCATCCCCAGCACCGGCCTGGGCGGTCGCGTCGGCAAGGACGACATCCTGCGCCACATCGCGGCGCAGGGGCTGAGCCCGCGCCCGCAGGCGGCAGCCGCGATCCCCACCGCTCCTACAGCAGCACCCACCCCGATCGCAGCGCCGGTCGCACCACCACCGGTGGCCCAGGTGGCGCCGCCCGCGCCGCCAACGACGCCCACACCCGCCCCGGCCCCGGCGAAGGGCGCGGGCGAGATCCAGCCATTGACCCCGATGCGCCGCGCGATCGCCGAGCACATGGTCCGCTCGGTCGGCACCGCGCCGCACGCCTGGATGATGATCGAGGTCGACATGACCCCGCTCGTCCGTCACCGCGCGGCGCAGAAGGAACGCTTCCGCCAGCGCGAAGGCTTCGCCCTCAGCTACGTCCCTTTCGTGATCGAGGCCACCGTCGCCGCGCTCCAGGCCCACCCCAGCCTCAACGCCTCGTTCGTGGAAGCGGGCATTGCCCTGCACCGGCAAATCAACGTCGGCGTCGCCGTGGCGCTGGAGGGAGGGCGTGGCCTGGTCGTCCCGACGATCAAGGGTGCGGACGGCCTCAGCCGGGTCGGCCTGGCCCGAGCGGTCAACGATCTGGCCGAGCGCGCCCGCGCGAATCGTCTGACCGCCGACGATCTAGCGGGCGGCACCTTCACGGTCAACAACACCGGCTCGTATGGCTCGGTCCTCTCGCAGCCGATCATCAACCAGCCGCAGGCGGCGATCCTGACGATGGAAGCGATCGTCAAGCGCCCGGTCGTCATCGGCGACCCGCAGGGCGGTGACGATCTGATCGCGGTGCGCTCGCTGATGAACATGTGCCTCTCGTTCGATCACCGCATCCTCGATGGGCGCACCGCCGGGCAGTTCCTCGCCACGATCAAGGGGCAGCTCGAAGGTTTCGACGCCACGGTGGGGTAAGCCCCATCGCGACCGCCGACGCCGGGCCAGGAACTGCTCGCGGACGTCTGTGGGGGGCCGATCGCGATCGCCCCCCACATCGAGCCTGAAACGCGGCGCGACACGACACCGCCGCCGGTACGCACTCCCACTTGAGCTTGCAAAGAGGGCGCTGGTGCGCTCGCGAGGAGGATGCGGACACGATGCTGAGCGCTCGCACCATGCGCTACGCCGAGGAGATCACCGCCACCATCCTTGGCGTCGATGCGCTCTGCCGCGCCGAGCTGCGCGCCACCGACCTGGGAGCCGTGGCCGACGGGCGCGCGATCGAGGCGGGACAGGAGAGCCTCGTCGTGCTGAACATGGCGCGCACGCAGCGCCCCGAGCCGTTCGCCTCCTACGCCGACGCCCGCCAACGTCTTGACGAACTCGCGACCGGGGCGGCGGCGTTGCCGGAGGCCGATCGGCGGCGCTACTACGATCAGCTCTGCCGCGCCACGCGCGCCTTCACCCTCTGGCGCGAGGGGCGGCTCCCGTTCCGCGAACAGATCGCCGACTTCCTCACCATCCCCTCGGTGCCGGTGCCGGTCGCGCAGATCGATGCGCTCCGCGCCGATCTCCGCCGCGAGCTGACCGATCTCGGCTACACCGGCGACTTATCGGCGCAGTGTGCGGCCTGGGAAGAGCGCCATCGCGTCCCGCGCGAGGCGGTGATCGAGACGCTGAACGACTACCTCGACCGCGCCTGGGAGCGCACGGCGGCGGTCTTCGATCTCCCCGCGCCGAAGTCGGACGGGATGCGCCCCGTGCCGGAGAGCGGCGTCCCCTACAATGCGCGCTGCGACTATCTGCGGCGCGAGGTCCGCCTCAACATCGACCCGATCCTGACCGGTCCAGCGCTCGAACACCTCGCCATCCACGAGTGTTACCCCGGCCACTGGACGCAGTTCAAGCTGCGCGAGGTCTGGTACGACCGTGGCGAAGCCCCCGCCGACGGTCTCCTCTCGGTCGTCAACAGCGCCTCGTCCTGCGTCTTCGAGGGGATCGCCGACTGTGGCTTCCGCTTCGTCGACTGGCCCGATTCGCCGGACACCCGCATCGCCGCCACGCTGACGCGCCAGCGCGCGGCGATCGGGGCGGGCGCGGCGTGGCGCCTGCACGCCCTCGGCTGGTCGACCGAGATGGTGCGCGACTGGCTCCGCGAACAAGCGCTCGTCGGTGGCGAAGGCTGGATCGCCAACAGGATGGCCTTCATCGGGGCCCCGCAACGCGCCGCGCTGATCTGGTCCTACTGGTGGGGCGAGACGGCCGTGGCCCCGGTCTGGGAGCGGGTCGCCCCGGCGGACCGCCCGGCCTTCTTGCACTTCCTCTACGGGCGGATGCACTCCCCCGCCAGTGTCGCGCTCTTCTCCTGACGCCGTCCGAGCACCGCGCTACGCGCGAGCCACGCGGAAGCATGTACCAAATGCGCCGGGAGCCCCCGAACGAGGCACCGCACCTGCCCGCCTGCAATGAAGCCGCCCAGCGCCATACCCTGGCGCGGGGGATGATCGGGCTGCCGACCCGGTCCCGCTGGGCACGCACCGCACTCGGCGGTGCGGCGCTCTTCGGCGTGCCGCCCTACCTCATGCGCGCGCTCGGCCTGGCCGGCCGACGCAAAGCCCTGGCGGCGCTGCAACGACGCTGGGCCGCCGCGGTTATCCGCGCACTGGACATTCGCCTCGACATCGCGGGGCTGGACCTGATCGATCCGCACGAATCGTACATCGTCACGCCGCTCCACGAGGGCTTCGCCGACGCGCTGGCCCTCTGGCAACTGCCGCTCCGACTCCGCTTCGTGGCGCGCGACGAACTCTTTGGCTGGCCCCGTCTCGGCCCGATCCTGCGCGACACCGGCCAGATCATGATCTGGCCGGAGGATGGCCGCCGCAGCTATCGCGAACTGCTCCGTCGCGCGCCGACGGTACTCGCGGCGGGGGAGAGCGTCGTCCTTTTCCCGCAAGGGACGATCCTGGGGATCGAGACCGACTTCCTGGCGGGGCCATTCGGGCTGGCCCGCGCGTTGGGTCGCCCGCTCCTGCCGATCGTCCTCACCGGCGCGCACCGTATCTGGGAACACCCCTACAGCCCGCGCCTGCGTTATGGCGAGCGCCTGAGCCTGCATGTCCTGCCACCGCTCTCGGCCGCAACATGCCGCGCCAGCACGGTCGAGGCGTTGCGCCGCGAGGTACAGGCGCGCATCAAAGGGGTGGCGCTGCATGGCGATCTCGCCACGCCGCGCCGCTTCGTCCCCGCGCGCGATGGCTACTGGGATGGCTATGCCTACCGCGTCGATCCGCACTTTCCCGCGCTGGCGGCAGAAGTCGCACGACACCGCGCACTATTGGCGTGCTCCGGCCCCGAATCAGCCGCAGATCATGCCGAAAACGCCACGGAAGAGGGGTGTCAAAACGTGCTATATCCGTTATGATTCTCGTGCCTCCCTGCCAGGAGGTACTAGTATGTCAAAGAACACCTTGTCAGGGCGAGCGCCATCGCCACAACTGTACACCCTCGGAGTTCGGATGGAGCACACCGCCTCGGACCGCCTGAGCGAGCAATTGATCGCCTCCCGCATCGTGGCGAATCGACGCCTCGACCCTTCGCGTCAGCGCCTCTACGTCTCGGCCGGCTTCGGGGCCGTCATCGTCGTGCTCGTCCTCCTGATCGTACTCGCGAACGGGTATGTCGGGCGCTATCAGGGGCGCGTCTATGGCGGTGTCGCCGTCGCGGGCGTCCCGATCGGCGGGCTGAGTCGCGACGAAGCGATTGCGCGCCTCGATACCTCGGTGGCGCAGTGGGCCGAGACCGGCGGCACGGCCCGGACCAACGAGGGCGAGCATAGCTGGCCCCTCGACCCGATCGCGCTCGGCGTCAGCGTCGATACTGCCACCGCGACTGACAGCGCCTTCGGCTTTGGGCGCGGCAACAACGCCATCGGCAATTTCTTCGCCTGGTTCGGCGCGCTGTTGCCGGGCGGCCATACACTGACCCTCCCCGCCACGCTCGATGATGCGCGCCTCGATGAGACGCTACGGGCGTGGGCACCGGAAGCGACCTACGATCCGACGAACGCCGCCTTCAAGGTCAGCGCCGACGGCAAGCCGACGGTGATCGCCGATGTGAACGGTCGCGGCTTCGATCTCGATGCCACGCGCGCCGCCATCCTCGATCACACCGCCCGGTTGGCGACCACGCCGGTCACCCTCGCCCAGGTGCCGGTCCCCGCGCCGATCACCGCCGCGATGCTCCAGCAGATGCAGCCACAGGCGAACGCGATGGTCAGTCAACCGTTCGTCGCCAGCTACCAGGGCCAGACGTGGACGATCGATCAGGCGACGTTGACGAATGCGATCGCCTACCAGATGCGCGATGGTCAACTGGTCCTCGCGCTCGACCAGTCGCGGCTGACGTCCTTCTTCGCGCAGATCGGCGCGGCGCTGACGCAGCCCGGCACGAGCGCCAGGCTGACGACCGATGCCAAGGGAACCTACACCGTTGTACCGGGCAAGCAAGGGGTCGGCGTCGATGGAGCGGCGACGCTGGCCGCGCTCAACTCGACCCTCGCCGGGGGCGGCCACGAGCTGAACCTGACGGTCACTCCGCTCGATCCGCCGATCGTCGCGGCGGACCTGGAGCCGACCCGGGCGCGCCTCGAGCAGATCCTTGGCCATCCGCTGATCGTCCGCTACGAGGAATATCGCCGCAACTTCGTCCGCAGCGATCTCCTGCCGATCATCACCCTCACCGAGCAGCCGCAGGGGCCGGAGAAGATGGTCATCGGGGTCGACCCGACCGCCCTACGCGCCCTCAGTCAGGTCATCGCGGGCGACCTGAACCAGCCGATGCGGAACGCGCAATTCCGCCTCGTGCGGGGAGTGGTCTCCGATGTGGTGAAGAGCCAGGATGGCCGCGAGGTGCAGTTCGCCGCCACCGATGCGGCGCTCAAGGCCGCGATCCTCGGTGGGACCGGTGGGGCGAACCCCGCCATCGCCGTGACCAAGCCGACCACGCCCTCATCGCTCAAGGCGACGATGCTGACCCCCGATGTCCTCGGGCGCGGACGGACCGACTATAGCTCCTCGATCGCCAGTCGCAAGCACAATGTCGAACTCGCGGTCGAGCGCCTGAATGGCACGCTGATCGCGCCGGGAGAGAAGTTCTCCTTCAACGCGGCGGTTGGCGAGCAGACGGTCGAGAACGGCTACCAGGAAGCCTACGGCATCGCGCTGGTGCCGGGTGTGAATGGCAAGGCCGGCGAGACGAAGACGGTCAGCTCGATCGCGGGCGGCATCTGCCAGGTCTCCACCACCCTCTTCCACAGCGTCTTCCGCGCCGGGATGCCGATCGAAGAGCGCAACTGGCACCTCCTCTGGGTCGCCTACGCGAACTCGTCCACCGGTGCACAGGGCCTCGACGCGACGGTGGACGATCAGGCCAACCTCGACTTCCAGTGGTGGAACAACACCGGCGGCTGGCTCGGTGTCGGCGCCTACGCCGATGGCGAGACCGTCTCGGTGACCCTGTACGGCAAGGATCCGGGCTGGACCGTCAATGTGGACGATCCGATCATCTCGAACGTGATCGGGGCGGATACCACCCCGATCAATGAGAAGACGCACGACCTCCCGGTCGGCTCGAAGCTGATGATCGAGCATGCGACGGCGGGGTTCACCTCCTCGATCCATCGCACGGTCACGGGGGCGAACGGGAAGCTGATCACCTTCAATGGCACACCGATGGATACGACCTTCAAGAGCAACTATCTCCCCTCGCGGGATCGCTATCAGGTCGGCGTGCCGAAGAGCGAGCCGGTCGATTAGAAACGGTGGCGGCACCTACCCCGTATGGTAATCTGGCATTGGAAGCGAGGGGCGGAAACGCCCCTCGCGTCGTCTGCGTCGCCGCTGGCGAGGCGCTACAGCGAGAGTGAGGAGTTGATGGCCCGCGACACCACCGGTTTGCCGAAGCGCGTCGAGATCCAGCCGCAACACACCTGGGACGCCGCGAGTGTCTTCCCGAACGCCGAGGCATGGGAGGCCGAACTACGCGCCCTGACCGGCGAACTCGAAGGGCTGGCGCGTTTCCAGGGCCACCTGAGCGACGGACCGGCGACCCTCGTCGAGTGGTTCGCGATCGCGGAGGAGCTAGGGCTGCGGATCTACCGGGCCGAGATCTACGCCAGCCTCTTCAGCGAGGCCGATACCGGCGATCAGGCGGCCAAGGCGATGGGCGATCGCGCGATGGGCTACTACGCGCGCGGGGCGGCGGCGATGGCCTTCGCCGAGCCCGAACTGCTCGCGCTCGGCTTCCCGACCCTCCGGCGTTGGCTGGTGGAGGAGCCGCGCCTCGCGATCTACGCCCATGCGATCGATCGGTTGGAGGCGCGGCAGGCGCACGTCCGCTCCGGCGAGGTTGAGGAATTGCTTGGCATGGTCAGCGAGCCGTTCGGCAGCGCCGCTGCCACCCACGGCATCCTCGCCGACGCCGATCTGACCTTCCGCCCCGCGCTCGACGAGACCGGCCAGGGGCAGGCCGTCGCGCAGGGGACGATCGATGCGCTCCTCGGCGAGCCCGACCGTATCCTGCGCCGCAACGCCTGGGAGAGCTATGCGGACGCCCACCTCGCCGTCAAGAACACGATGGCGAGCGCGCTGGCGACCGGGGTGAAGCAGCACGCCTTCCTGGCGCGCGCGCGGAAGTACGACTCCGCGCTGGAAGCGTCGCTCGCCGCCAACTTCATCCCGCCCGCCGTCTTCCACAGCCTGATCGCCACCTTCAAGGAACACCTGCCGATCTGGCATCGCTACTGGGCGGTGCGGCAGCGCGCGCTCGGCCAGCCCGCGATCGCCCCCTACGACATCTGGGCACCGCTGACGCCCGATCCGCCGCGCGTCCCCTTCGATCGGGCGGTCGAGATGATCGCCGCCGGGCTCGCGCCGCTCGGCGACGAGTACGTGACGCTGCTCCTGCGCGGCGTGAACGAGCAGCGCTGGGTCGACAAGTATCCGAATGTCGGCAAGCGCGCCGGGGCCTTCTCCACCGGCTGCCAGGGGACGGACCCGTTCATCCTGATGAACGGCACCGATGATCTGGAGAGCATGAGCACCCTGGCACACGAACTCGGGCACTCGCTCCACTCCCTCTATACCTGGAACACGCAGCCGCCGGTCTACGCGGATTACTCGATCTTCCTGGCCGAGGTCGCCTCGAACTGCAATCAGGCGCTGGTGCGCGCCCACCTCTTCGCCCAGAACCCCGATCGCGACTTCCAACTGGCGCTGATCAACGAGGCGATGTCGAACTTCCACCGCTACTTCTTCCTGATGCCGACCCTCGCGCGCTTCGAGCTGGAGCTGCACGAGCGGGTCGAACGCGGCGAGGCGCTGCCCGCCGACACGATGAACGCGATCCTGCTCGGCTTCTTCCGCGAGGCGTACGGGCCGGGGGTCACGCTCGATGAGGAGCGGGTCGGGATCACCTGGGCGCAGTTCCCTACGCACCTCTACCTGAACTTCTACGTCTACCAGTACGCGACAGGACTGGCCGGGGCGCACGCGCTGGCGGAGGGGATCCTGGCGGGCGAAGCGGGTGCCGCCGAGCGGTATCTCGATTTCCTGCGCGCCGGAAACTCGGCCTACCCGCTCGATGTCCTCAAGCGGGCCGGGGTCGATCTCACCTCGCCCGATCCGGTACGCCAGACCTTCCGAGTGTTGGAGGGGTTGGTGGATCGGCTGGAAGCGCTCACCAACGCCTGATCCTGCGCCCCGCCCGGCGAGCGTCGTCGCGCGGGGCCATGCCGCGAACACGAGGTACCGATGTCCACGCCGAAACGATTGCTCGTCCCCCTCGATTACTCCGCCATCGGCGAAACGAAGCTGCCCACCGTCGAAGAGTACGGTCGCGCGCTCGATGCCGAGGTCATCCTGCTCCACGTCCTCCCTGCCACCGGACGCGGCGAGGGGCATCTGCCGCGCCCGTTCGATACTCGAACCGATACGAGCGTCGTATCATCGGAGGAGGCCCGCGCGCGGACCTTCCTGGAGATGGTCGCGAGCAGACTCCATGCGGCGGGGGTCGCCGCGCAGCCGATGATCATGCACGGCCCGATCGCGGAGACGATCGTCGAGACGGCGCGGCGCGAGGCGGTCTCGCTGATCATCCTCGGCAGCGATGTGCGGAACGGCATCTCGCGCCTGTTCGTGGGGAGCGTGGCCGGGCGCGTGGTGCGCGATGCCCCCTGCCCGGTGCTGCTGATCCAGCCCGATCTCGATGCCGCGACCGAGAATCCGCCGCTCCGCATCTTCGAGGACGACGCCGCCCGCGCCGGGCTGACGACGCCGCGCATCCTCGGCGGTCGCACTGTGGAGACGGCGCGCATCATCGGCAGCGTCGGGCGCTCGAAGGAACTGGGGGCCGACTTCCGCCCGGTGCAACGCATCAAGCCGGACGAGGAGCGCTATCAGCGCATCCTCAGGCTGCTGGACGAGGGGATGACGCCCTTCCCGCCGATCGATCTCTACAAACTCGGCTACGGCTACTATGTCCTCGACGGGCATCGGCGCGTGGCGGCGGCGAAGGAGCTGGGCCAGGACGAGATCGAGGCCAACGTCATCGAATATCTCCCGGTGACCGATACCGACGCGCAGCAACTCTTCACCGCGCGCCGCACCTTCGAGCGCGCCACCGGCCTCACCTCGGTCGGTGCGGCCCGCGCCGAGAGTTACCCGCAACTCGATCGCTTGATCGACGAATTCCAGCAGGGGCGCGGCCTGAGCGATCATCGCGAGGCCGCCGAGCGCTGGCGCGTCTCGGTCTACGGCGATCTGATCCGCCGTATCCGCGCGCTCCGCCTCAATCGCTTCTTCCCCGGCGAGCGCAGCGCCGACATCGTCGTCCGCGTCGCCCGACACCGCGAGACGCTGTGCGAGCACGAGGGGCGCGAGTTCACCTGGGACGAAACCCTCTATTCGTTCATCGCGGAGTTGGACGCCGCACGACGCTGAGCGCTCAGACGCTCAGGCGTCCGTAGCGATCGAACGAGCGCGACGGCAGCGGCATCTCGGTGTGCGTGGCATACGCGCGCAGCGCCCCGATCAGGATCACGACCGCGAGGCCGGTCCAGATGACCGCCCAGACGATCGGCGGCAGGTGGGTGATCGCAGCCATGTTTGCCGCGTCGGTCTGCGGGCCGCGCGTCAACGGCGCGGAGAAGGAGATTAACGTCCTGAGATCGAAGAGCGCGCCGCTGACGCACTGCACCGCCAGGAAAGCGACCAGGAAATTGGCGATCCGCAAGGTGGCGTAACGCGCCGCCACGCCAAGCAAGGCCCCCAGGATCAGCCCGGCCACGATCGTGAACGGATTGGAGAGGCCGAAGAAGACGGTCAACGCCAGGACGTAGAGCGCCGTGCCGCCGAGGACGACCCGCGCGGCGACCGCGCGCCGGATCAGGACCAGCAGCGCCGCACCGTAGGCCATCGCGCCCAGATACCCCGCGCTCGCCACGAACATCTGCGAGAACCAGCCCCCACCCACCGTATACACCAGCCCGCTGCCATTCGGCGCGACCTGCAAGCCGAGCACATGGCTCCCGGTCAGCACGGCGGCGACCGCGTGCCCGCCCTCGTGGATGAAGGTCACAAAGAGGCGAAAGGGGTAGGTGACGATCCCGGTGAAGGGGAGGAAGCCGAGGACCAGCGTGATCGCCAGCGCGATCAGCAGGACGCGCACCTGGGGACGAACATCGCGCGCGATCGAGTATGACATGGCACCCTTCCCGCCGAGCAGCAGCGCCTGATCGTCCCGCGCGATCCCCGTTCTGGTGCTCCTGCGCTATCTACGCGACGTACGCGGGCGCGGTTACGATTCCGGCGACGTTCGCCGATCGCCGGGTATACTGCCCGCAGCGGGCGAGGCCGCCCGCGCACAGGAGGGGATGCGATGAGCGAATACGGCGATTTCACGGCGGCGGCGATCGCGGTGGCGCGCGAGGCCGGGACGATCCTGCGCGAGGGGCTGGGCGAGGAGCGCCAGATCGCGTTCAAGGGCCAGGTGGATCTTGTCACCGAGATGGACAAGCGCTCGGAGGCGCTGATCGTCGGGCAACTGACCGCACGTTTCCCCGATCACCTCGTCACCGCCGAGGAGGGCTCGGGGCCGCGTGAGGGCGAGTCGCGCTACCGCTGGCTGATCGACCCGCTCGATGGCACAACGAACTACGCGCACGGGCACCCGAACTTCGCCGTCTCGATCGCCCTGCAAGAGGCCGGACGCACGATCGTCGGCGTCGTCTACGACCCGACGCGCGACGAGCTCTACCGCGCGGAGCTGGGCGGCGGGGCCTTTCGCAACGATCGCCCGATCCACGTCTCGCCCACGGACGAGCTGATCCGCGCGCTGATCGCCACCGGTTTCCCCTACAACGCCGCCGTGCGCCATGTCGCGCTCGCGCACTGGCACGCGCTCAGCTTCGCCGCACAGGGGACCAGGCGCGACGGCTCGGCGGCGATCGATCTCTGTTCGGTCGCCTGCGGCCGCTACGATGGCTTCTACGAGGAACACCTCGGGCCGTGGGATTGCGGCGCGGGCGCGCTGATCGTCACCGAGGCGGGCGGCACGGTGACCAACTACGAGAACGGCCAGTTCGACCCCTTCAAGGGCGCGGTCGTCGCCACCAATGGCCTCCTGCACGAGGCGATCCTGACGGTGCTGCGCGACTCCACCCTGACAGAAGCATCCGGCGCATAGCGCCACTACCGTACCACCTGCTCGCTTTCGCATAACGCGCCCGGCACCGATAGGCTGCCGGGCGCGTTGCAGCGTGGCGCTGCCGCAGCCGATGCACCACCCTGTTACACTACAGGGCGGTATGGATGAGGGCTGCCGGATGGTGTGAGGGGGCGCGGGGCGATGGCGACAGTGCAGGATACGACGCCGATCAAGGACTTCGTCGAGCGGTTGGTCGCCAATGTCGAGACGGTGATCGTCGGCAAACGCCCGCAGATCGAGTTCCTCCTCGTCGCGGTCCTCTGCGGCGGCCATGTCCTGCTGGAGGATGTCCCCGGCACCGGCAAGACGATGCTGGCGCGCGCGGTCGCGGCGAGCATGGGGCTCGACTTCAAGCGCCTGCAATGCACCCCCGATCTCCTGCCGAACGACATCACCGGCGTCAGCATCTACAACCAGGGCGATGGCGGCTTCGAGTTCCAACCCGGCCCGGTCTTCACCAATCTCCTCCTCGCCGACGAGATCAACCGCGCCACGCCGCGCGCACAATCGGCCCTGCTGGAGGCGATGCAAGAGGGACAGGTGACGATCGACGGTGTCACACGCCCGCTCCCCACCCCGTTCCTCACCCTGGCGACGCAGAACCCGATCGAGTTCGAGGGCACCTTCCCCCTGCCCGAAGCGCAACTCGACCGCTTCTTCCTGCGCCTCCCGCTCGGCTACCCATCCGAGGATGAGGAACTTTTGGTGCTGCGGAATCTCCGCAAGTCGCACCCGATCGATCGGATCGGGCGCGTGGTCGATGGCGCGATCATCGCCGGGCTGCGCGACCGCGTTACCGACATTCACCTCGACCCCTCGCTGGAACGCTATCTCCTGACGATCGTCCGCGCCACGCGCACCCATCCCGATCTCGCCGCCGGGGCCAGCCCGCGCGGTTCGCTCGCCCTCTACAAGGCGACCCAGGCGTTCGCCGCCCTGCGTGGTCGTGATTATGTCACCCCGGACGATGTCAAGACCCTGGCGCCGCTCACCCTGGCGCACCGTCTGATCCTCCGCCCGGAGAGCCAGTTGCGCGGTCGGACCGCCGTCAGCATCCTCGCCGAAATCCTCGAACGCACCCCGCTCGACCTCGACGCCCCGGCCCGCGCCACCTAACGTTGCGCCCGCTATCGCTCCCCGCTCAACCGACATAGCAGCACTCCGCAACGTCCCACTCCCGACCCACGACCCACGATTCACGACTGGATCACCATGCGCTACTTCGGCCAATTCCTGCTGCTCCTACTGCTCGTCGCGCTCTTCTTTCGGGTGGAGTTCTTCTTCACGATCCTCTACCTGCTCGCGGCGATCTATCTCCTCTCGCGCCTCTGGATGCGCGGCGCGGCGCGGCAGCTGCATGGCGCGCGCGCCTTCGTCGATCGCGCCTTCACCGGCGACCGCGTGCCGGTGCGGCTGACGATCCACAACGACGGCCCTTTGCCGCTTCTCTGGCTGGAGGTGGACGAGCAGTTGCCGGTGGAGGTCCGCGCCGCGCCGTTCGAGCGGCGCGTGATCACCCTCGGCGGGCAGGCGCATTGGCACGGCGATTACACGCTGGTCTGCTCCCGGCGCGGGCGCTACAGCATCGGGCCGGCGCTGTTACAGACCGGCGATCCGCTCGGGATCGCGCGCCAGAAGCTGCGCCTCGCCCCGCGCGACGACCTCCTCGTCTACCCGCGCGTCGTGCCGTTGCTGCGCCTCGGCCTGCCGACCCGCTCGCCGCTCGCCACCCTCCCCGCCACGGCCCCTCTATTCGAGGACAGCAGCCGAATCATCGGCACGCGCGAGTACCAGCGTGGCGATCCGTTGCGGCGTGTCCACTGGACCGCGACCGCACGGACCGGGCAATTGGTGGTGAAGCAGTATCAATCGGCCATCGCGCGCGAGACGCAGATCTGCCTCGACCTCCGCGAGGACGGCTACGCCGCCCGCAATCGCTACGACGCGATCGAACTGGCGATCGTCGTCGCGGCCTCGCTCGCCAATCACCTGATCGTGCGCGACGGGCTGCCGACCGGCCTGACCACCCTCGTGCCCGAGCACGCGACGATCCTGCCGCCCCGCAAGGAGCGCACCCAGCTGATCGGTATCCTCGAAACGCTGGCGGAGGTGCAGATGATCGGCGGCGACACCCCGCCCCTCCCCGCGCTGCTGCGTCGCGAACAGCTCGGACTCTCCTGGGGCGGCACGGCGGTCGTCATCACCGGGCGGGGCGACGGCGCCCTCACCGAGGCGCTGCTCGGGCTGCGCCGGGGCGGGCTGGCCCTCGCGGTCATCCTGATCGGCGCGCCGCGACACGGCAAAGATGGCGACTGGAACCCACCGCCGGGCGTGCAGCGCTACCACATCGATCTGCCGTCCGATCTGGAGGCTTTAGCATGAGCGAGCAGAAGTTGCCGACCCTGGAACGAGCGCAGGCCACGCCACCACCGGAGTTCATCGCGCGCGCCCTGCTGCTCGCGGCGCTCGTCGCGGCCCTCGGCTCGGCGCTCGCCAGCGTCGCGCAGTTGGCGATCGGTGGTAACTGGGCCTTCTTCGTCATCTATTGCGCGGTCGTCGCCCTGGAAGCGCAATGGTCGGGCTGGTTCCTCGCCGAACGCCTGCCACAGAGCTTCGATCGCCACTGGTTCCGCGCGGCCGAACTCGGCCCGCTCGTCATCCTCGGCATTCTCGGCGACGCCCTGCTCGGGGGGCGGGCGGGCGACCTCGGCGCGCTCCTCACGATCGGCGTGCGCCCGATCCTCCTTGCCCTGCTGATCCTCGGCGCGTGGGCGGCGAGCACCGTCACCACCAGGGACTTCGCGCGCCTCGGCGAGCCGCCGGAACGCGATGCCCTCTATGTGCCGCCCCTCGAAGCCCTCACCCAACGCTTCTTCATCGGCGGGGCGCTCCTCGTCGCGACGGTGGGGATCACCACCGTCGGGCCGGGGCGCATCCTCGAAGCGGGCCGCGCCGCGATCGGCGGCCCGATCCTCGCCGCGCTCGTCTACTTCCCGGTCGGGCTGGTCCTCCTCACGCTGGCGCAGCACACCCTCCTCGGGCGGCGTTGGGTCGCCGAGGGGACGACCGTCGCGACCGGGCTCGGCGGGCGCTGGGCCAGGATCAGCCTGATCTTCATGTCCGCGACGATGGCCCTCGCCTTCATCCTCCCCACCGCATACGGTGTCGGGCTGCTGGACATCCTCGCGCTCGTGCTCCGCGCCCTGATCTGGCTCCTCGCCCTGATCGGCATCGGCGCGACGGCCCCCCTCTTCCTGCTGCTTTCTCGCCTGGGCGGCGGCACCTCATCTGACACCACCGCGCCCGCCGCCGCGCCGCCGCCGCCACCGCCGCCACCGGCGGAGAGCACCGGCTTTCCGCTCCTCGATCTGCTGCGGTGGATCCTCTTCACGGTCCTCGCGGCGGCGCTCGTCTTCTGGCTCCTACGCGGCTGGCTCGATAACCGCGCCCTGCTGCGCGGCGGGCTCGGGCGCGGCGGGGCGCTCGCCACGTGGTTGCGCGGCTGGCTCGGTGCCTTCATGGCGCGTCTGCGCGGCCTGGCGACCCGGATCGCCGCGCGCCTGCCGCGCCGCGCGGATGACGCCACGCGCGCGTATCGCGCGGGTGGCGCGGGCCTGGGCCGATTCCTCCCCGCACGCGATCCACGCACCCAGATCGTCCGCTACTATCTCAGCCTCATCCGCCGCGCCGGAGCCCAGGGGTTCGGACGCGGCGCGGCCCAGACGCCGCAGGAATACGCCGCCCGACTCGCCCCGCACGTACCGGAAGCGGCGGGCGATCTCACGGCACTGACGACCGATTTCATCGAGGCGCGCTATAGTCGCCACGACGTCACGCCCGCGCAGAGCGGGCGGGCGCGCGGGCGCTGGGAGCGCGTGCGCGATGCCCTCCGCCAACGCCAGCGCGAGGCCGCGTCGGCACCCACCGACACCGCACAGCCGCCCGCCGACTGAGGGCGACGAGGAGGAGCAGTGCCCGAGCGATACACCGGACGCGCCTTTCGTGGCCCCTTCCGTCAGGGGCTGCGCGCCTTCAGCGCCCTGCACATCGCGGCCTACCGCCTCAGCGGTGGGCGCATCGGCGGCTGGCTCACGCCGACCGCGCCGGTCCTGCTCCTGACCACGCGCGGACGTCGCAGCGGCGCGAAGCGGATCACCCCGCTGATCTATCTGGTCGATGGGGCGGATGTGGTCGTGGTCGGCTCGCTCGGCGGCTCGGCCACCGCGCCGGCCTGGTGGCACAACCTGCAAGCCTATCCCGGCGCGCGCGTCCAGGTGGGGCGGCGGCGCTGGACCGTCCGCGCGACCGAGGCGACCGGTGCCGAGCGAGAACGCCTCTGGCAGGAACTCGTCGCGATCTTCCCGCGCTACGCCGCGTATGCACGCGCCACAACGCGCCCGATCCCGGTCGTCGTGCTGCAGCCCCAAAAGTAATCCGGCGCGGTGCGTCGGCGGGCGGTCCGACAACCGGCGCGATCGGGCCGCCATACCTCCGTCCCTCACTTGTAATCACCGATCGGGCTACGGGGTACCGCGCGGGCGAAAGGGCGTACCTTCGCGATCCGGGCCATTCAACTCATTGTCCATGCGTGGCCCGCTCGCTATCATTTCTCCAGTGGTCAGCACGCCTCCGGTCTCAAGCCGGTCGCGCCACCTCGCACGGTCAAGGGGCTACGGCGGTCCCGCCGCCCCGCCCCTTGAACGCGCTGCTGAAAAAGGCAAACCCATCGTGAGATGGGGACGCAAAGCCAGGGATCTCGGCACCATCGTGGTGAGACCGCCCGGCTGCCAGCACCACGACCGTGCCATGCCCGCGCGCCTCTCGCGCGGTGTCCGTCGCGGAATCGGGTGCATCGACTCGATGCGGGTGGGATACCCACCCCACGGAGGAACGCGATGCCCGTCATTCAGCAGATCCGTCGCCGCATCCGGCGGGGCCTTTTCGTCTCGCTGCTCGCCCTGCCGCTCCTGGCCCACCTGGCGAGCTTCTCCGCCAGCGCCGCCGCCGCCCCGATCGCCCTCGGCGTCTATACCCCCAGCGCCCCCGGCGATGCCAGCAAGCTCGATAACTACAGCAACATGGTCGGGGCCACCCCGGCGATCGTGATGTGGTATCAGGACTGGGCGCACGGCGAGGACAGCGCCTTCCCGGTTACGAGCATGAACACCGTCGCCAGCCGCGGCGCGATGCCGCTCGTCACTTGGGAGCCCTGGAACTACGCGAACGGCGTGGACCAGAGCAACTTCTCGCTGCGGGCGATCGCCGCCGGCCAGCAAGACGCCTACATCAGCCAGTGGGCGCGCGACGCCGCCGCCTGGGGCAAGCCCTTTTACGTCCGCTTCGCCCACGAGGCGAACGGCACCTGGTACCCCTGGTCGATCGGCGTCAACGGCAACACCAGCGCCGATTACATCGCGGCCTGGCAGCATGTGGTGACCCTCTTCCGCCAGGCGGGCGCGACGAATGCCCGCTGGGTCTGGTGCGTGAATGTCCTCTATCCGGGTGCCACGCCGATCGACCAGCTCTATCCGGGCGATGCCTGGGTCGACTGGGTCGCGGTCGATGGCTACAACTGGGGCAACACCCAGGACTGGTCGACCTGGCAGTCGCTGACCGACGTCTTCTCCGAGTCGTACAACGCCCTCGCCGCGCTGACGAGCAAGCCGCAGATGATCGCCGAGATCGGCTCGACGGAGGCGGGCGGCAACAAGGCGAACTGGATCACCCAGGGCTTCCTGACCGACCTGGCGAAGCGGATGCCGAACGTCCGCGCGGTCATCTGGTTCAACGAGAACAAGGAACTCGACTGGCGCGTCAACTCCACCGCCGCCACCCTCAACGCCTTCAAGAAGGTCGCCACGAGCGCGCAGTTCAAGGGCCGTCTCCCGTAATCCCGACCATACAGACCGCAGACCGGCCCGGCTCGATGAGCCGGGCCGGTCTGTCCTCTACGCCACGCCTCAACGCCCCCTCGCGAACGCCCGGAGACTCAGCGCCTTGGTCGCAGCCGCCGCGCCAACAGTTCCGCCAGCCCACCGGTCTGCTCGGCGATCCAGGGCAACGCCCGCCGCAATGCGGCGACGATCTGCTTGCTCTGTCTCGACCCCTATCGTATCGCGCTGGAAGACGTTTCCGGGCCGGGCGCGCGTCGGCAACTCCGGTGCCTCGCATAGCAAGTCATCGTTCCACCACGTTCGAGACACCAGCCGCGCCCGCCACGCCGCCCGGAACAACCGTTAGACCGCTCCGAGCGGCGCGGCGCACCATCTAGCCCCGGTGGCTAGCCCCGACGTCGCCCCTTCGTCGCCGGGGTGCGCGCCCGTTGCGCGGCGGCCTCCGCGCGCTGGCGCGCGGCCTCCTCCTCGGCCAGCCGCGTCACCTCTTTCCGGCGCTCCTTCTCCCCGAGATAATCGCTGTAACCGCCGAAATACTCCGTCACCTCGCCATCGGCCAGCTCGAGGATGCGCGTGCAGGTGCGATCGAGGAAGTAGCGATCATGCGAGATCGTCAGCACCGTGCCGTCGAAATCGGCGAGCGCCCCTTCGAGCACCTCGGTCGCGGCGATGTCGAGGTGGTTCGTCGGCTCATCGAGCAGCAGGCAGTTGAAGCCGCCGATCATCAGGCGCAGGAGTTGCAGGCGACTCTTCTCGCCGCCACTCAGCTTAACGATCGGCTCGCGCATCTGGAGGTATTGGAAGAGGAAGCGCCCCAGGATCGCGACCGCCGTCTCCTCGGTCATCGGGCGCAAGCCGCGCACGAAGCCGACCGGCGTCTCCGTCAGGTCGAGCGACTCGTGTCCCTGCGAGTACGACCCGACGGTGATCGACGGCCCGACCCAGACCTGCCCCTCGGTCGGCACGGCCTGCCCGAGCAACAGGCTGAACAGGACCGACTTGCCGACCCCGTTCCCGCCGACGATCCCGACCCGCTCGCCGCGCCAGAGGGTGAAATCGACATCCAGCAGCACGAGGCGCTCCTCGAAGGTGCGCGCCAGATGCCGCGCTTCCAGCACCTTCTGGCCGCCGCGCTGCCCGGACTGGAACGCGAGACCGAGCTGTCGCCGCGAGAGGACCGGGCGCTCGACCTTGTCCATCTTATCGATCTGCCGCTGCTTGTTGCGGGCCTGCTTGATGTGCCGCTCGTTGACCACGATGCTCGCCCAGAGCTTGAAGCGCACGATCGCCTCCTCCAGATGCGCGATCTCCTTCTGCTGCGCGACGAATTGCTCCTGCTGGCGCAACAGCGCCAGTTCGCGCTGGGTCACATAGCTCGAATAGTTCCCTTCGTACATAGTCAGCCGACCGCTATCGAGTTCGGCGATCTGCGCGATCGTGTCGTCGAGAAGATAGCGATCGTGCGAGATCATGATCACCGCGCCCTTGAAGTCGCGCAGCACCCCTTCCAGCAATTCTTTCCCCACCAGATCGAGGTGATTGTCCGGCTCATCGAGCAGCAGCAGATCGGGGCGTGTGAGCAGACAACGCGCCAGCCCCACAAGTTTACGCTGCCCGCCGCTGAGGATCGCCAGCGGTTGCGCCTGGAGCGCACCCGACAGGCCGAGGCGATCGAGCAGACCGCGCGCATCGTCGCGGAAGCGCTGGCCCTCCCCCTTCTCATACGCTTCGAGCGCCGCCGCCTGGCGCTCCACCGCCCGACCGAGTGCGTCGAAGTCGTCCGCCAGCGCGGGATCGGCCAGCGCCGCCTCGCTCGCGACGACCTCCGCTTCGAGCGCCAGCAGATCGGGGCGACCGAGCAGCACCTCGTCGAAGGCGCTCGCCGCCCCCGACCCGGCATACTCCTGCGCCAGGAAGGCGACCATGATCCCGCGCCGCAGGGTGCGTTCGCCGCCATCGGGGCGCTCGACCCCGGCCAGCAATTTCAGCAGGCTCGATTTCCCCGCGCCATTCAGCCCCACCAGCCCGATCTTCTCGCCATCATTGAGGCTGAGACTCAGGTCGGTGAAGATCATGCGGGTGCCGTAGCGCAGCCCCACCGCGTCCAACCGTGCGATCAACATGGTGTAACTCCCTCTCCACACGCCCGGTCGGTACGGGCGCGCTCATTGTCGGGGCGAATCGGGGGGCGCTGATCCGGCGTGTTCCGTGGACAAACAAAAACGCCGGGAGCCCTTCCGACTGGCCCACGACGTTCAACGTCTTCATTGCTGTCCGCTGTCTGCGCGCGATAGTTGCTCGGCTCGTCAGCGCCTCGGCGCTCCTCCCCGCCCGCCATCGCCAGACCACGGCCCAGTTTTTTGGGCGCAGCACGGCACGGTCGGACCCGCGATAAAGGCGAGGAAGCTGATCCCATCGTGGTTATAGCGCTTGTCGAGTGTCCCGCGCATGATCGCCCCGAATACAACTGCGGCGCATGAGGCGACCAAAACGCCTCCATGATCGCCATGATACCGACTCCGCCGCGCGCCGACACTGATCGTTGGTACAGTGTAGCGCGCGCCGGTAGGGGGAGGGGCGGGCGCATCTGCGAGGATGCGCCCGCCGCCAGCAGCGCCGCCGCAGCCTTATGCCTCGGCCACGCAGCGGTTCACCAGCTCGCCGATCCCCTCGACCTTGCAGGTCACCGTCTGCCCGGCCTGGAGCCAGACCTGCGGCTTGCGCCCCGAGCCGACGCCGGAGGGGGTGCCGGTGGCGATGATGTCGCCCGGCTCCAAGGGCACGATCTGGCTGATGTAGGCGATGATCTCCGCCGGTTTGAAAAGGAGATCGGAGGTGCGCGACGACTGCATGACCTGCCCGTCGACCTCGGTGCTGAGGGCGAGATCGCTGGCGTCGAGTTCGTCCTTCGTCACCATCACCGGGCCGACAGGCGTGCTATTGGCGAAGGTCTTCCCCTGCAACCACTGCTCGGTGCGGCGCTGGAAGTCGCGCGCCGACACGTCGTTGAGGACGGTCCAACCCGCGACGGCATCCATCGCGTTCTCGACCGTCAGGTGGCGCCCGCCCTGGCCGATCACGATCGCCAGCTCGACCTCCCAGTCCATCTTGTCGGAGACCTTCGGCAGCACCACCTCGTCGCCCCCGCCGATGAGCGCACAGGTGTACTTCGCGAAGAGGGTCGGATACTGCGGTTGCTGCGAGCCCATCTCGGCGATGTGCGCCATGTAGTTCTGCCCGACGCAGATGATCTTCGGCGGATGCAGGATGACCGGCGCGAGATCGACATCGGCATAGTTATGGTGCGCGCCATTGAGGCTCGCCACAGCCTCCAGGCGTCCCTGGGCCAGGATCGCGCCCACATCGCTATCCGGCAACTCGATGACCGTGTCACCCTCCAGGCGGCCGGCGCGCGTGCCGGTCGCGGTGCGGAAAGTCAGCAGCTTCATTCCCGGTTTCCTCCCTTTTTCCAAAGCCTTCGATGACGGTCGACCCACTCTCGGATCGAACAATCAATGGCGCGCGATCTCGCGCCAGGATCGCGCTGAATCGGCGGGCGCGGCGTGACGACGATCGTGTTACTGCGCCGGACTCGCCCAACGCATTGTGGCCCGACACGGCGCGGGCGTCAAACGGCCCGCAATTGCCCTCTCCTACCGGGAGACGTGCAGCCGCCAGTTAGCGGAGAACGCCTCGCCTGGTGCCAGCACGATCAGGCCGTCGCCGCTATTGAAAGCGTTCGCAGGACAGGTCATCGGCTCGATGGCGAGGCCACGCCGCCGCGTCGCCGGATCGGGCAGGTTGTTGCCGGTATAAACCTGCACAAAGTCGAACGCGCCATCGAGCGTCAACGTCAGCGCGGGGCCTCCCGGCGCGGCCAGGACGATTTGCGCGCGCCCTTGCTCATCGCGCACCAGATCGGTGAAACAGGTATCGATGATGGTGTCGCCGATCGGGCGACCGCTGCGGAAATCGAACAGGCCCCCGGCGACGGCGTCGCGGCCGGTCGGGATCATCCGCTCATCGACCGGCAGGCTCGTCGCGGCGGGGAGGGTGAAGGTCGCGTCATCCACCAGCGCCGTGCCGACCGTGAAGTAGGGATGGAAGCCGATGCCGAACGGTAGCGGGGATGTGCCGACGTTGCGGGCCGATGTACTCACCGTCAGGCCATCGCCCGCGAGACGGTAGGTGAGCGCCAGGGCCAGCGCGAACGGATAGCCCGATTGCGGGTGCAGCGTCAGTCCCAACGTCACGCTCGTCACTTCCTGCGCCAAGAGCTGCCAGTTCGACCAGCGCACCAGCCCGTGGCTCGCATTGCCGGTCTTCACCTCGCCTATCGCGAGCTGGTTGCGCGCGCCCGCGAACTCGTAGCTGCCACCGGCAAGCCGGTTCGGCCAGGGGGCCAGCACCTGTCCGCGCCCGCCCGAACTCATCTCGCCCACGTCGAAGCCGTCGACGAACGCCTGTCCGTCGACCTCGTAACTCCGCAGCGTCGCGCCGACCTCCGTGATCACGGCCCGCTGCGCCCCGTGCGCGATCGTATACTGCACGCCCGATGGTGTCACCGGTTCGCCGCTCGCCCCCGCCTCCGCCGTCATGTTACCCCTCCCCCACACGCCATCAGCGGGCACCGCCATTGCGAGCCGCCCTCGTTGTGGGCCGATAGTACCCTATCGTGGGAGCCGAGGCGAGACAGCGAGGCGAGCGCGGAGCGCGGGGCCGGGCTCCGCGCTCGCGGGAGCGCGGATCGAGGAGATCGCGCAGACTATCGCCGAGGAAAGCGAACGTGCAAGCTGTTCGTCATCGCGCGGCGTCAACCGGTGTGTACCGCAGCATAGCGATTCAGCGGTGATACGTGTGTCGAACAGCTTGATACCGAGCACCGACATATTGTGGCGTCGCTCAGAGCAGCGCCGCGAGCCGCACGATGACGTCGTCCCAGCGGGCTTTCATCGCGGTCCGCGCCGCGCTATCGGGCAGCCATTCCTGATGGATGCTCAGCGTCGCGCCACCCTTCGCCGGGAGGACGCGCACCTGGATGGTGGCGGGCGCGGCCCAGCCGGGCGGCTGCCAGGTGAGGCGCAGGTGTGAGCCGGGCCGGAAGACACGCAGTTCGCCGGTCGTCCCATCCGCCAGGGTATACGACGCGCCCTGTTGCAGCGGGATCGGGCCGCCGAGCCAGATCGTCAACCCCTCATCGCTGGTCAGCAGCTGCCAGAGGGCGTTCTCGGTGCAGGGCAGGGTGCGCCGCACGCCAATCTGGAAGCCGACACTCGCCGTCTGCCCCACTGCTGACTCCTCAATCGGCATCGCGCGCCTCCCCCGGAATCACCGCAATCGCCTCGACCTCGACCAGGAACGCCGGATTCGCCAGCCCCGCCACCGTGAGCACGCTGATCGCCGGGGGCGGGCTCGCGGTGCCCCAGCGGCGTCCGAAGATGCCGAGTGCCGGGCGCGGATCCTGGCCGACAACGACGAAGATCGACCATTTGACGATGTTCTGCAAGCGCCCGCCCGCCGCCGCGAGCACCGCCTCCAGGTTATCGAAGACCTGCTCGACCTGTGCCGCCAGATCGCCCGCCCCGACGATCGTGCCCGCCGCATCGACCCCATTCTGCCCGCCGATGTAGACGGTCCGTGCCACGCCGCTCACGACGACCGCCTGCGTGAACATCGGGTTCCGGTTCATGGTAGGTGGGTTCAAATGAGTGATCGCTACCGTCATGTTGCCTCCACTCTGCCGCCGTGAGGAGCGTCTCCGCGTCGCTCGCTACTCATCGACAAAAATCAGTATAGCGGCAAAAGCGGGCAGCTTCGGTCCTGATTAAGCAGCGTACCACGGGCGGTAGGAGAGCCGGAGAGGGGCGACATCAGGGTCGCTTGTCCCCCTGGCGTGTGCGCTCGATCGCCTCCCAGGCGGCGCGCGCGGCGGCGGCATCCTCGGCGGTCGCAGGTTCGATGTCATAGCGCGCGCCATCGTAGCGCTCGGTCAACGTGCGTACCGCCGCCAGGGGTGCGGTCACACCGACGACCGGGATGTACTCATCGGGCGTCTGATCGATGGCGCGCGGGCGCTCGGCGTCGGCACCACGCTTGAGCAGGCTGGTGTACAGCTCGCGGATCGCGACCGTATGTTGCCAGCGCGCATCGCCGCGCAAGCCAGCCAACGGATCGGGCGCGCGCCGGAAGCGCGCCCCGAGACCATTGAGCAGCTCGGCGGCCCCCGCCGCCAGCAGCTCCCAACTGAAAATCGACTCGCGCTCCTCGCCCATCTCGATTGGGCGACGCGGCCGCCGACGCCACAAGAAGCGCGTCAGGACGAACAGCACGCCGATCAGGATCACGGCTACCAGCACGTAGCGCAGACCGTCGGGGGCCTGTACCGGCTGCGTGCGCGCCAGGGGATCGGCGGTGGGCGTGGCGAGCGCGGCGCGCGGGGGCGGAGGCGCGGTATTGCCCCCGCCGAGGTGCGCGATCAGGAACGAGAGGACGGTGAAGAGGACCCAGGCGAAGCCGGTCGCGATGTAGACCAGCACGAGCAACAGGAAATCGATCACCTTGAAGATCGGCGTCAGAAGCCAGAGGAGTGTTTCGAGGAAACGCCGCGTGAAAATCCCCGCGACCAGCGTCCCGACCAGTAACAGGGCCGCGATCGGCGCGAGGAAGGTCAGCAGCCAGCGCGGCGTGAGGGTCAGCGCGCCGCGCGCCTGCTCGACCCGCAAGCGTCCGAGGGCGATCGCCGACAGCGTCAGGCCCAGGAACGCGATCGCCCCGCCATACAGGCCGCGCCGCAAGATGTCGTCGTTATCACTCCCGGCCACCGTCATCGTCGCGATGATCGCCACGATCGTGAAGGGTGTGCCCGCGCGCAGGGTACGGTAGGCCGCGTCGACCGATGGCTCGTCGCGCGAGCGCCCACGCCACCACGCATATGCGACCAGCAGGATCGCGTACCACGCCGGCAGCGAGAGGGGATCGGACGGATGGGCCAGCGCGCGCCACTCCGCCCCCAGCCAGCCGAGGTCGATCAGCGGGCGCGTCGAGAAGACGATCACGCGGATCGTCCCCAGCAGCAACACGACGAGGGCGGCGACCGAGAGGATCTCGTACTGCGGACTGAAGAAGCGGTAGGCATCCATCGCCCGTTGGAGATTGGTGCCGAGCAGCAGGACCAGGAAGATCCACCCCAACCAGAAACCGCCGTCCGGCAATCCGAGGCCGCTGAAGATCGCGACCGACAGCAGCGCCACGACCACCGCTTCCGCGCCGACCAGCAAGGCGACGAGCGTTTCCAGGCTCCAATCGAGTCGCGTGCGGCGCGGCACGGTCACGGCGGTCATCGCCCCACCTCCTGGCGCACGTTCGGCTGCATCGGCGTCGCCACGACGGTCGCACCGGGGACCGCCCGCCCGCCATAACGCGGCTCCTGCTCGCGGCGTGACTCCGCTTCGAAGAGAGCGGCGGGCAGGCGATGGACGACCAGGCCACGCACGGGCGGGGCGACGGTCCCCTCTGGCATGACGAGGACGAGCCGTTGTCCGTTGCCGTGCAGGGCTTCGAGGGTCGCGGCGAGCGCGGGGGGCATGGCGATGGTGATCAGCACGATCGTGGAGCCCCACGGGAACGCGAGGGTCTCCTGGCGAAAATGCTTGGCGAAGTCGGTCGTGGTGAATGCGGAGAGCTTCGCCAGCCCTTCGAGCGTCCGCGTCAGCTGGGTCGGGCCGCTCCCCGGCGCGATCCGCAGAGTCCGGCTCGACCCCGTCATCAACCGATTCGAGTAGACCCCGACCGCGTAGCGCTCATCCAGCGCGCGCGACGCCAGCGACGCCGCCACGCTGACGAGCGGCTCGAAATCGACCGAATCGAGCGCGCGCCAGGGCTGTAGCGGCGTGTCCAGATTGAGGAAGATGCCGAGCTGCGTCACCGTCGTCGGCTCGAAGACGCGCACCTGGAGTCCCCCGGCGCGCGCGGTCGCCTTCCAATGGATCGCCCGAAACGAATCGTCGGGGCGGTAATCGCGCGTCCCGACCGTACGCTGCGGATCGAGAATCAGCGCGCGCCGCGAGCGCGTATCGCCGAACGCGCCGCGCGGCGGGATCGCCAGCTCCTCCAGCGACACCACGCGCGGATAGACGATGATCGCGGCGAAGTCCTCGAGCACTTCCTGACGCCGATGGAAGCCGAAGATGTCGCCCGAGCGCAATGTCGTCGGCCCGAAACGGTAGACCCCCCGGTGCGGGCAGCGGATCAGCGCCGTCCAGGCGACGCGCTCGTACGGGCGGAGGGACGTGAGATAGGGCAGCAGGCGCAAGGCCGGGTCGGTCGCGGGGGAGGCGCGACGATCGACCGCCAGCAGCCGATCGGAGAACTGGTCCTCGACCTCGATCCAGGCGAGCGGCAGGAGCTTCTTATTGACGAGTTCCAACCGCAGGGTCAACTCCTCGTCGCGGAAGACGCGCTTCACGTCGAGCTGGCGCCGATAGGTCACCGCGCGCAGCGACCACCGGCTCCACAACCACGACACCCCCGCCGTCAGCAGCAGCAGGGTCGCGAGCAGCGTGAGGGAGGGCTGGCGCGTCGCCATCCCGAAGAAGAGGAGAATCGCCGCACCATAGAACCAGAGCGCATTGAAGAACATGACTGTTAGTCGTCGGTCGTCGGTCGTCGGTCGTCAGTCGACAGCGCTATATACATAAGAATCATTTACCTTTGCTCTGCTCACTTCCCGCACGGAGACTGCGCATCAATCCGTACATCAAGCGTCCGATCTCGGCACATTGCGCGGCGAGTTGGCGACTCACGGCCATCTCGATATATCCTAGCCGTTCTGCGATCACGATATGTGTCTCGACTTCATGTAACGATCCATTCGCGATCGAGAGGTGATGCAAGAACTCTCCGCTCCCCTGTCGGCCTTGTCCTTCAGCGATATTCGCCGGAACAGATACGACCGCGCGCCGGAGCTGGCTCGTTAGGCCGTACAACTCTTCTCTGGGCCACGACCGCGTCAGTATATACGTGGTTTCGACGAGATCCATCGCTTTCTGCCACGCCTTCAGATCACGATAGCTATGCACGTCGCCCCGTTCCTTTCTGACGACTGACGACCGACGACTGACGACTTCCCCTACTCCACCGGCACCGCGATGCTCTCGGTGATCTCGCCGAGGAGATCGGCAACCGTCCGCCCGCGCAGGCGCGCTTCGGGGCTGAGGATGACGCGGTGGGCCAGGGTCGGGGCGATCAGCGTCTTGATGTCGTCGGGGAGGACGTAATCGCGCCCGCGCAGCGCGGCGAGCGCCTGCGACGCGCGCCCGAGCGCCAGCGTGCCGCGCGGACTCGCGCCCAGGTCGACCGCGTCGCTCGTGCGTGTGGCGCGCACGATAGTCGTCAGATACCGTCGCAGATCGGCGCTGATCGTCACGGTACGCACGACGTTGCTCGCGGCGATCAACTCAGCGGGCGTGGCGACCGCCTCGAGCACACCAAGCGGGTCGCCCGCGCCGAAGCGCGAGAGGATCGCCTCTTCATCGGCGGCATCCGGGTAACCGATCGAGAGGCGGAGCAGGAAGCGATCGAGCTGCGCCTCCGGCAGCGGGAACGTCCCCTCCAACTCGATCGGGTTCTCGGTGGCGAGGACGAGGAACGGGCGCGGCAGGGGCATCGTCTCCCCCTCGATCGTCACCGTCCGCTCGGCCATCGCCTCCAACAACGCGCTCTGCGTGCGCGGCGTGGCGCGATTGATCTCGTCGGCCAGCACGATATTCGCGAAGATCGGGCCGGGGCGGAACTCGAACTCGCCACGCCGCTGGTTGTAGAAGGTGATCCCGCTGATGTCGGAGGGGAGCAGATCGGGGGTACATTGCACCCGCCGGAACTCGCCACCGACCGAGCGGGCCAGCGCGCGCGCCAGCGTCGTCTTCCCGACCCCCGGTACATCCTCCAGCAGGATGTGCCCTTCACAAAGCAACGCCACCAGACTCGACTCGATCACCGCACGTTTGCCGATCATCACGCGCTCGACGTTCGCCAACAGTCGCGCGCCGAATGCGGCGACCGCCCCAACCCCGCTCTCGGTCAACGGACCCTCCCGCCTGACATACTCGTATCCGTTTATCGCCGTTATGCACACCACTATATCACGCATATGCGGCGCGAATTGGCGGGGGTACAGACAGGATCGGGTCAGCCTGCGAGCGAGGTGCCGCGCGTCGCCAGCCGCGCCAACACCGCCGCCTGATCCTCGAAGCACATCATCACGATCGCGTCGCCGGGCCGGGCCTCGTCAAGCGCCGCCTCGACCGCCGATAGCTCGTCCGCGACGAGCGCATAGCCCCCCGCCGCGCCGTCGCGCCCCTCGACGATCCCGGCCACGAAGAGTCCATTCATCGCCTCGCCGCTCCGCCCGCGCAGATAGTGCTCGGTGCCGCGCACCCAGACGAACGCGGCCGCCGCGCCCGCCTGCCGCCCGATGCCGCGCAGCACCGTATCGCCGCGATCCCCGGCGGTGCCGATGATCGCCAGCAGCCGCGCGCCCGGCTCGACGTAGCCGCGCCCGAACGCGAGGAGATGCGCCAACCCGGCCTCGTTATGGGCGTAATCGACGATGAACGTGCAGCGCGGCGCGGCGATCGCGAAGGCGTTGAGGCGACCGAAGTTCTGCTCCGGCGAGTTACGGAAGTCGCGCAGTCCCGCCGCGATCGCCGCCGGATCGAGCCCAAGTCCGAGCGCCGCGCCGGTCGCGGCGAGGGCATTCTCGACCATGTGCGTCGCCCGCCCACCGAACGTGAACGGCACCTCGGACAACCGCACCAGCGGCGTGCGGCGTGCACCCTCGGCGAGGACGATCGCCCCAGCTTCCGCCAACAGCGCCCGCCCGCCCGCCGCGAGATGCGCCGCGATCGTCGGGTTCGCCTCCTGTCGACTGAAGAAGAGCACGGGCGCGGCGACCGCCTCGGCCATCGCCGCGACGAGCGGATCGTCGGCATTGAGGACGACCAGGCCGGTAGGGCGGGTCAGGCGGACGACCAACCCCTTGACGCGCGCCAGATCTTCGACCGTCGCGATCCCCTGCAAGCCGAGATGGTCGGCGCTGATGTTCGTGACCACGCCGACATCGTTGCTCTCGTAGGCGATGCCGCGCAGCAGGATGCCACCGCGCGCCGTCTCCAGCACCGCCATATCGAGCGTCGCGTCGGCTAACACGCGCCGCGCCCCCTGCGGCCCGGTGTAATCGCCATCCAGCACCTGCTCGTCGCCGAGCCAGACACCGTTACTATTCGCCATGCCCACCCGCCGCCCGGCGACGGTCAGCAGATGCGTGAGGCAGCGCGTGGTCGTCGTCTTGCCGTTCGTCCCGGTGATCGCGGCCAGCGGGATGCGCCGTTCCGCATCGCGCACGAAGAGCGGGTGATCGTCCGTCGCCCGGTCACGCGCCAGCGCCGCGCGCAATGGCGCGAGTCGGGACGCCAGCGCGGGCGCCTCCCCGGCGAGCAGCGCGTTCAGCAGCGCGAACGCCGTCTCGGCGAGTCTCTCCGCCGTCTCGCGCCACAGCCACCCGAACGCGAGCGTCAGTTCCTGCGACTCGCCCACCACCAACGGCCCGCGTACGGTCAGGTGCGGCGGGATCGGGAGGGCGAGCGCGACGTGCAAGTCGCGGACGATCGACCAGAGCAGCCGATCGAGCAGATCGTCGTCCGGATCGCGCGGCACGGGCGCGACGGTCTGCGCCGCGTCGTGCCAACGCCCGACCGCCGCCGCACGTTCGCGCGCCGACAACTGCCGGGCACGAAACTGGAGCTTGATGGCCGGTTCGCGCAGATAGATATTCGCGCCGTCCAGCGTTCGGATCTCGATCAGTTCGCCCGCCGCCATCCCGGCCCACTTTTCATGACGCCACCCAACGCGACCCCGATTCCTATCTGTAAGCGATTCCGCATCGCAGTATACGCGCGATCCGGGCCACGATGCAGCAACGGATGGAGCGCTGGACGGAGCCTGCGGTCACACCCCTTGCGGCGAGAGCGCGTCGGCAATGCGGCCAGATCGCCGGATTGCCAAAACACCGCGATACCTCCCGCGTACCGATCGGCAAAGAAGCGTGGGAGCGGGCCGATCGGCTCCCGCTCAGGACACCGCCCGCCGCCCGTTGCGGCGAGCGGATTGCACCTCCCACGCCGCACTATCTTCACGGGACGCCGCGACCGGTTCCATCGCCCGCCCGACGCGCGGCGCGACCAGCGGCAGCCGGATCAACAGCGTCGGATTATCATCGGCAGCGAGGCGGTTGTGGCGTTCCAGGCCGCAGCCGAGGCAACGGTGGACGATCACCGGCTCGCCGCCCGGTCGGTCGAAACGCGCGACCGGGGCCATCGAGGCCCGACAATCGCTCGTCCGATCGCCGGGGCGATCGTCGTCGACATGGCGCGAGTGCAGACAGAGCGGGCAATGATTGCGGTGTCGCCCGCCCGTTATCGTCGGCCCGATGAAGGCGCGACAATGCCCGCACTTGAACTCCTCGGCCCCCAATCGCGCGGCGCGGGTCGGACCACGCCGCCCATGCGTTGCTGCACCTTCCTGGCGCTGCCTGGACGCGCGGCGTGGCTCACGCCGCTCCCGGTTTACCTTGCGCCAGCGCGGCGACGTGCCGCCTGCGGCGTCATACTCGCCTGGATCGATCGCGGTAGCGCGCTCGTCGCGCTCGTCGTTGGCGACGGTTGCCATCGGTGGTGCCTCCCACAGGCCGCAAAACGCGGCGCTCCATCATCATGCGGACGAAGAGGGACGAGACACGCACACTTCCGGTGGTCACCATAGAACCCGCACCTTTCGGTCATCATCATTTGCCTGGGCGACCTCGATCACCCGCTTTTCGGCTTTGAATAGCGCTCGGAAAAGCCTGTGGTCCGGGCGCGGTGCACGACGATACGCGCCCGTATCCCCCATCGGGGATGGGCACGTCGTGGTCGCCGGTTTGTACGAGGAGGATCACGAGGGCGTCGGCGCAACACGCACAAGGATCAGGCGCTCGCCGCAAAGAGCGAGACACCCGTCAGCACGAACCGAGCGATCCACCGCCACGCAGCGACGGATCAGCGCGACTCGCGGTGCGCTATTCGAGCGGCGCTAACGCGCGGCGATCCCGGCACGTACAACCAGGGACCGGCACGGCACAGCGATCGTTTTCGACATAGAAACCTCAGCAGTGAAAGCAAGCGATCGTCCAAACGGCGCACCGCATCTCTACTGTAAAGAACGGCGTGCGCCCACACACCGACCTTGCGATAGGGCACGCCCTATCCATTCGGACAGACCGAGCGAGCCAGCACGAGACAATCCCATAGATAGATCTCTTCACCGCCATCGTCGAGCGCCGTAGTGTCGGGCGGGTCCGCCAGGACGCCGTGCCGCGCGACACGATCGAGCGCTTGCTCGACGCCGCGACCTGAACTCCGAACCAGCGCCTGACCGAGCCGTGGCGCTTCGTCGTCATCACCGGAGCCGCGCACGAGGCTCTCGGCGCGGCGACGGATCGCGCGCAGGCGGCGGAACTCGACCCGACGCTCGACCCGGCGCGCGCCGCCGAGCGGGTCGCCAGAGCACGCGCACGGCGCGGCGGCCCCGGCACCCGCCGTCACCACCGCGCAAACGGACCCGCTCGCCCCCTTCCGGCGCGCGTTCGAAGGCCGCGATTTAGACGGCGGGTCGGCCCGGTAACGGCGCACCGCCCTTTCGGCATCGTTCTTGCACCATCGCGACGACGGATCGCCGTTTGCAGGCGATCGCGCGGATGAATGGAGACGAAACAATGTCGAGCGAACAGACCAGCGCTATGGTGGCGACCTATGGCCGCGCATTCGCCCTCGGCGCGGCCAGCGGGCTGCGCTCGGCGACCGCGATCGCGGTGCTGACCCTGGCCGCGCAGCCGGACCGCACCCGCCCCCTGCTGCGCGGCAGCGCGCAGCCGTGGAGCCGCCTCGCCACGCGACCCGCCCTCTACCTCACCGGGCTCTTCGCGCTCGGCGAGTACATTGGCGACAAGCTCCCGGTCACGCCGCCGCGCACCGCCCCGGCCCCGCTCGGCGGGCGGATCGCTTTCGGCTCGCTCGTCGGGTCGGCGGTGTCGCGCGCGCAGGGGCAGTCACCCGCGATCGGCGCGGCGCTCGGGGCGCTCGGGGCGCTCGGCGGCTCGTTCGCCGGGTACGCCTACCGCAATGCGATCGCCACCCGGACGAAGCTGCCCGATCTGCCATTCGCGCTCCTCGAAGATGCCACCGCGATCGGCATCTCCTATCTCGCCCTGCAAGATGCCTTCACCGGGGAGCCCGAAACAGCACCAGAACCTGCCGATGAACTCGACCCCACGAAAGTCCAGCGGTAAGAGTCGAACGCAGGCCGCGCACAACGAAGAGGGGCGGGGCAGCGCTGCCCCGCCCCCGTATCGCACCCTTGTTGTCGGCTACTCGCCTTGTTCTTCTTGCTGGCGCATCGGCATACTGTCGATCAGGTCGAAGAGGCGCGCGGTGCTCACCGGCTCCTCGGCGGTGAGTTTCACGCCGCCATCCTTGCCGATCAGGATCAGCGCGAAGTCCTCCGCTTGCAGATCATATCGCGCGCGCAAGGCCGCGCCGCCCGCCTGCGCCACCGGTTGCCCGGCGAACGACCCCTGCTCGTCGGCGGGGAATTGCCCGATCAGCAGATCGCGCTCGGCCAGTTCCACCTCGCGCGTCGCGAAGATCGCCAGTTGCTGGGCGTACAGCGTGTCGCCCGCCGTCGGCGCAAAGATCAGGACAATCCGATTCTGCCACCGATAGGCGTCGAGATCGATCACCTCCACCACCGCCTCGCTCGTCACTGGCCTACCCTCCTCTAGCGGCGGCGCGCCCGCACCACCACCAAGCATCGCACCTAGCATCGGCCAGCAGGCCAGCGCGGCCGCCGACGTACCACTCCCGGTCGGGGCCATCGCAACCATTCCCCGTATCGCCACGCGCCGCGGCGTGCTGCAACCTGTCCCGTGCAATACCGCCGAGAACACGCGGTCAAAGGTGTTTTTCGCACGCTCCGCGCCATGACTCCTGGCACACAGCAACGCCACAGCCAGGAGCACACAGCAGGCCGGGCGCGACGGTCATCGTCGCGCCCGGCGTGCTGACTGTTGCCCTCAATTGCCCTCAGCCGAGCGGCACCGCCCGCCCCTGCCCGCCCGCGAACATGGTGACCTCACGGTAGCCGCAATCGCGCGCCAGGGCGACCGCCTGCCCGAAATCGAGCCCGACGTCCTCCGGTTGGTGCGCGTCGGACGCGAGGCTGAGCGGCACACCGCGCCGCTGGCAGGCGCGGAGGAAAGCGGGATCGGGATAGAGTTCTCCGACCGGCTTCCGCAGCCCCGCCGTGGACACCTCCACCGCCACGCCGCCCGCCACGAACGCCTCGGCGGCCTCCGCGTAGAGCGCGTCCAGATCGAGCGCGGCGGAGGGCCGATGCCCCATCACCTTGATCAGATCGGGATGGGCCATGATGTCGAAGAGGCCGCTGCGCGCCGCCTGGCCGAGGAGCGCGAAGTATTCGCGGTACATCCGATCGACATCATAGCCGTCCCACAGCCCCTCGATCCCGAGCAGATCAAAGCCCCAGGAACCGATCCAGTGGACCGAACCGATAACATAGTCGAACGGCGCCTGCGCCACGACCGCGCGGATCGCCCCCTCCGCGCCGGGGAAATAGTCGGCCTCGATCGCCAGGCGCACCGGCAGGCCACGCACGCCAGCCTCGCGCACCAGCGTGGTGTATTCCGCCAGCGATTGTGTGCCGCGCTCGGTCCACCACCGCTCGGCGAAGGCGGGGGTGCCGGGTTGTGGCCGCTCGTCCGGCCCGACGCGCTCGCTCGCCCCGACCGCGCCCCACCACGCGCCGTACGCCGCCTGCGACTCGCGGAAACGATAGATATGCTCGCTGATGCCGATCTCCGCCAGACCGCGCGCATCTGCGGTCGCCAGGAAACGATCGAGCCACGCGGGCGTGAACGGCCCGCGCTCCAGGTGCATGTGATAATCGACCAGCATCGTGTCCCCCATCGCGGACCGCCACGCCTCGCTCTTGCTTTCGATCGGGAAGTGTAGGACGCGGGCGCAGCCTCATGCCAGAGGCGCACGCCGCACGCGCCGCACGCACGGGCCTTGCGCCATTCTGGCGGCTTTTGCTATACTCACGCCTGCAATCGAGGGCGCGTAGCTCAGTTGGTTAGAGCGCACGGTTCACATCCGTGAGGTCACTGGTTCGAGCCCAGTCGTGCCCACCCTCGAGTTGCCCAGGCAGGGCAACAAAAAAGCCACAACGTCGCCCCCAGGCACTGGTGCCTGGGGGCGCGTTTTTGTCCTACTAATGCAATTACTAATGCAGTTTTCCCGAAAACCCGCGATGCGGGCGATCGGCACGCCGCCGCTCGCCCCGCAGAGCGTTGCGCGAAGCGAGACGACGTCTCGCGGGGGTATGGATCGCGGGCAACAAAAAAAGGGCCGCCGACCTGTTGGTCGGCGGCCCTTCGATCAATGCTCGTCGGTGTCCGGTCGCCCTCAGCCCTCGCTATCATCCGGTTGTGGCGAGCCATCTTCGTTCATCCGACCGGCTAGCCCTGTGTTGGCCGTCTGGCTCATCCGGGGGATCACGCGGCTCGCCGATAGGCATGGTGCAGGCCACCGAGGACCGGGATCGCGCCAATCCTCCCATGCCGTTCCGCTTGGGGCGTTCCTCCCGCTGGCGCGTCGGGGACAGACTGACGCAGGCCCTGATGGGGCCGGTGCTGATTGGAGTAGTCCGCATACTCCCGCAGCACGCGCCGCAGATGCCCTTCGCCCAGCACCAGCAGATGGTCGAGGCATTCGCGCCGGACGCTCCCGAGGAATCGCTCGCAGGCGGCATTCTGCCGTGGAGCGCGGTAGGCCGTGCGCAGGACGGTGATGCCGCTCGCCTCGGCCACGCGCGTGAAGGACGCCCCGTACTTACGGTCGTTGTCGCGGATGAGGTAGCGGGGCCGCTGCTCGAACGGCGTCGCCTCGCGCAGCTGCTGGGCCAGCCAGGCGTCGGTCGGGTGGCGCGTCACGCCCACGTGCACCACGCGTCGGGTGCCGAGGGCCACGACGAAGAAGGCCTAGAGGGGCCGGAAGAGCGCGTCGGTGACGGGGAGGAAGTCGCAGGCCCAGATCTCGTGCGCGTGGTTGCACAGGAAGGTGGACCACGTCTGGCGCTCCCGGCGGGGCGGGCGCGCGTCGTGCATGTGCCGCTGGACCGTCGTCTTGGCGACGGGAATGCCGAGTTTCAGCAGCGCGCCCCGGATGCGTTCGGCACCCCAGAGCCGATTCGCGGCGGCCAGCTCCCGGATCAGCGCGATGGTCTCGGCCGCGACCTTCGGCTGCGGCGACGATCGAGGCCGCGATTGCCGTCGCCAGAAGAGGCGGAAGCCTTGCCGGTGCCAGCGCAGGAGCGTGTCGGGCTGGACGACCAGCGGCGCCTGACGCCACGCGCGGACACGGCTGGCCAGCAGGACCAGGAGCGCCCGGTCGGCCGGGGTGCAGCGCGGGCGCTTGACGCTGCGCCGGAGGATGAGGAGCTGCTGGCGCAGGAAGGCATGCTCGGCGATGAGGGCGGGCCGGCCGCGCACGAGGTCGGCGAGCGTGCCCGCCACGACGGACTGGTCGGCGGGTTTCGTCGCCGCGATCAGGCGCTGCCTGATCGCGCGGGCGAGGGATCGTCCGAGCTGAGCACAGCGGTGGGCCAGTTGCGGCAGCATCGAGGGGCTCCTCATCGTGTAAAGGCGTAACGAGCGAGAGGCCAGCGGGTCTCCCGCTCGTGGAGTGTGGCGCCGCCACTCGTCACGTCAAAGTACTGCTCGAATCGAACGGATATTCCAAACGGCCAATACAGGCCGCGCTGCCGCCCCGTCGACCGGGCGTCGCTGGTGCTCCTGGCCAGCCGTGTCCGCGCCTGGCGGCAGGCCGTGCCGATCGTCCAGCCCGCCACGCTCCTGCGCTGGCACCGCCGGCTGTTTCGCGGGTACTGGCGAAGGAAATCCCGGGCCGCGACCCCGGCGCACCGCCCGCCCCGCGCGCCCGAGACGATCACGCCCAGCGAGGAGCTGGCGGCGACCAAGCGGCTCTGGGGCGCGGAGCGCATCCGGGGCGCGCCCCTCAAGCGCGGCAGCCGCGTGGCCGAGTCGGCGATCCAACGCCACCCGCGCGAGGCCCGCCCGCCGCGTCGGGCCGGGCAGCCCTGGGCGACGTTCCTGCGCAACCAGGCCCTGGTCGTCCAGGTCGGCGATTTCCCGCCGGTCACCGACCCGCGCTTCCGCCCCGTGCACGTCTTCTGCGTCGTCACGCTCGAGACCCGCCGGGTGGCCCACGTCGGCGTGCCGCGCCACCCGACCGACGCGTGGGTGGCGCGGCGGCTGCGCGAGGCCCCACCGTTCGGCGAGCGGCCCATCCACCTCATCCGCGACAACGACAGCACATACGGCCGCGTGCTCGCCCGCGTCGCGGCGGCGCGTGGCATCACGAAGCTCCGGACGGCGTAGCGCGCGCCCCGGCAGAACGCCGCCTGCGAGCGGTTCCTCGGCGGCGTCCGGCGGGAGTGCCAGGACCATGTGCCGGTCCTGGGCGAGGCCCGCTTGCGGCACGTCATCCGCGAATACGCGCGCTACTGCAACCAGGACCGACCACACCAGGGCCTGGCGCAGCGGGTCCCCGGTGCCTCCGCGGGGCACGCTTGTTCGGCGGCGACAGGGGGCGGCGTGCGGGCTACCCCCATCCTCGGCGGCCGCCATCACCCGTATGCCCGAGTCGCGTAACAGCACAGCGGATAGACATCTCGGCTACCACAGGATGTGATGGGCCCGCGCTTTCGCCGCGCCGGCAACCTGGGCGGTATCGCCCGCCTCACCCTGGCGAAGTCCGGCCCGAGCGTGTCCGTGGGCGGCCACGGCCTGCACGCGGGCGTCGGGCGGCGCGGCGGGGAGGGGGAGGGGGACGATGGTCAGCCGGATGACGGCCATGCCGTCGCGGGAGGTGATCGTCCGCTCGTCGAGCACGACGACGCGACCGCGCAGGGCGAGCGTCGCGTAGCGCAGGAAGCGCCAGGCCGTCCGCGCGTCGTAGCGCAGTGTCCACCAGCGCGAAGAGATGGTGGTTCGCACGAGCCAGTAGTAACCCCGCAATGGTCGCACGATGGCGTACTCCTTCTCGGGAAGGATAGCATCGCGCGGTGGAGATACGGTAGAGGGGGCAGGGTGACCCGGGGGAGGCGAGAGGAGCCGCAGGGGGATTACTCGGCGTGGCCGCGGGCGACACGATCCGGCGCGTCGGCGACCGCTTGGGCGACCGAATCGCGCCAGTGGCAGAAGGCGGCCACCGCCGCCGTGTGCAGGCCGGGACGCGACGGGTGCCCCTCGGGCAGCCGATAGAGGAACTGGCGCAGTTCCTCGAACAGCGCATAGGACTCGGCAGGCAGATGCGGATGCGGCCCGGCGTGGTGCGCCATCGTGTCCCCGTCGCGTGGTTGACCGGTCGAGTATACCCACCATAGCGCATTCGGGCTACTCGTCCGGTGACCGTATACGGGACGTTTCTCCTATTCGCGCCGCGCCTCCCGCCGCCATCATCGCGCGGTATCCCCGAGCGGACCACGCGTCCTGTCCATGCTGCCAGCGGCACGCACAGGAAGGCCCCGCCCGCCCCGGTGTCGGGGGCGTCTTTGCGTTACCCCACGTCACCTTGACGACAAGTGGACCGTGCCATACCCTGCGGACCTTAGCGAATACGTCGTAGGGGGAAGCATGGGCGCGCCGCCAGGGCCGCCACCGCAGTCGCGCGGCGGCCCTTGTCCCCGCTCTCGGCAAGGGTGTCGCGCTCCTACTGCGCCGGGGTAGCGACCGGTGGGGGGAGGATCTGGACTGGCGTGTTCCAGCCGGTGTAGTTGACGGTGATGACCACGGAGGATTGCCGCAACGCCTGACGCAACTGGTAGGGCTGGCCGGTGCGCTGATCCACGGTCAACGCCGTATCCGCATCGAGCGAGGGATCGTAGTAGTGCAGCACGACGTTGCCCGCCACGAGCGCGGCGGTCACGCCCGTGCCTGTGCCCGGATGGGGGAGATACCCGAGGAATTGCGCCCGGATATCGGCGTGCCTGGTCGTCGGTAGCCATGCGGCACCTTGCCGTCGCCACGCCTGGTCATCCAGCAGGATATATTCGTCGCTGCGTCCTCCGGTCCCCCTCTGGTAGGTGGTGACGAGCTGGAGCCCGGCGATCTGCTGCGTCGGACCGAAAGCGAAGCGAATCTGGAGCGTCGAGTGGCCGCCGTCGATGTAACTGAGGATGGCTTCGAGTTGCCCCATACGGAGCGCGGCGACGGCGTTCTCAGCAAAGCGCACCGTCTCCGAAACCGTAAAAGCCTCGGCGGTCGGGCCGGTGGTCGGCGCGCTCGCGGACGGCAGCGGGGCGGTCGCGAGCGGGGCGACCGTTGGCGACGGGGAAGCCGCGAGCGGGGCGACCGTTGGATCGCCGGACGATGCCAGCGCTGCTGTCGGCGGAAGCGGCGCGACCGTTGCCGAACCGCCCCGACTCGGCGGCCCTCCCGGCCCATTCGCGGCCGCGGCCGTGGGTGCCTCGCCGCTCGGAGTACGGAGGGTGGTCAGCAGCACGACGAGCAGCACGAGCCCCCCGATTCCGAGGCTCGCCGCGACGATCACTCGGCTCGTCCCGTTCGCGCGCATCCCGGCTCCTCCCGCACGACTCCGTGGCGGCCGTGGCGTCCATGGTCAACTGGCGTGCCTACTCCGGGCATAACAGGGCGCGGCGAGGCGCCGGGCACGCCTGACAACGCGCAGGATTGTCAACGCCAATACCAGCGGCAGGAAGGCCAATGCGGGCGGCACCGGCGCGGTCGACCGCTGCGCCATGCCGCCGCCGCCGGTGCTCGGCACCCCCCCGACCCCGCCGGAGACGGCGTTATCGACGGCGATCACCGCGCGGAAGGTGTTGTCGCCGAGTTGCCCCATCACGAAGGCGCTGTAGCTGCGGTCCGCCTCCAGCGTCAGCGTCGGCGTGGTCGCCAGCGCCTGCAGCGTCCCCGCCGGGCGGATCTCGAAGGCATAGCTCCCCGGGGCGACCGTCAGGTAGCCGGTCGCGCTTTTGAAGGGGAGGTTGCGCGCGACCACCGGCCCGCCCGCGACCGCCACATCGGCCACCGACGGCGCGTCGGGCGAGACGTGGACCAGCCGGACGTGCGCCTGGCCGTCCGCCGCCTGATCGCGGGTGTCCGTCAGGATCACCGGGGCCATCTGCCCCACCCGGTCCGCCGCGACCACGGTGTACGCCTCCCCTGGCCGAAAATCGAGGTTCGTGGCGAGGAAGGTCTGCCCGCCCGGCCCCGCCCCGGCCGCGATGACCTGCACGCTGGACGCGCCCGTGGGCACCGTGGTGTACGGCGTCACGGCGGCGAACTGCGGCGCGGTCGTCACCTTCTGCCCGTTGACGTAGACATCGATCGCCGGGGCGTCCGACGAGGCGTGGACGATCCGCAGCAGCGGGTCCGGCGCCGCCGCCCGCCCGCCCGTCGCCCCACCGAGCGCACCGAGGACGACGGTGAGGAGCACCGCCAGGCAACGTCGGAGGAATCGGCCCATCGTCCACCCCCTACCCGCGCGGGCCACAGCCCGCTCACCACGCGACAAATACACAAACCGGCCTTGCATCGCTGCCGGCCGGTCGCACCACTCGCTCGACGGGGGCCAGGTGCCCGGGTACAGCACCCCGCGTCAACGCCTCCATTTGTCATTGCAGCATAACGCGCCGAAGCAGGGCCTGTCAAGCGAACGGACAGAGGGGAAATACCCAGGCGTACAAGGACTCGTTCCTCGCCCCGTCAACCCTTGCACTCCCGGCACCGCCCTGGTGCCGGGGGCATCTTTGCGTGCGGTTGATCCGCGCGGCGACGTTTGCCGTAGCACTAAGAAACTGTCTGATAAAGGGTGGCGCGAGGGTGGTAAGGTCGCCGTCTCGCCGCATCGCTCGTTGTCTTCCCGCGTCCGTACTGGCGTAGCCGATGGGGCGTGCGGCAGCAGGCCGTTCTCTGGCCCTTTATCAGACAGTTTCTAAGAAACCGTCTGAATAATGGCGCGACGGCTATGCTTGGGCCATGGAACGGCACGGCTACCCGACCGATTTAACCGATGCGGAGTGGGAATACCTGGCCCCGCATCTGCCGCCGGCCTCGCCGCGCGG
>JAABUM010001207.1_pt1 | contig 39754 bp, 39 predicted proteins | sample 5559161 | NCBI WGS metagenome assembly JAABUM01 (sample SAMN10711868, study PRJNA513369) | rock metagenome | isolation source: Antarctica rocks | place: Antarctica: Victoria Land, Siegfried Peak nord
TGCCTCATGAGGTCCTCCCTGGGTGTGTTGGTCGATGGTGGTACACCGACCATACGCGCCAGGGAGGTTTTATGCAATACGCGTCTGGACTGTCAAGCTCAGTCGCTCAAGTTTGAACCATGTCTAACGCCCACGTCGTCGCCGGCGCCCAGAGCTTGAGTGTGACCCTCGCCACCGGCAAGAGCTACGCCGCCCGCCTCGTCGGAACCGACACCGCCGATGACCTCGCCATCGTGCACATCAACGCCAGTGGCTTGCCCGCGGCGCGCTTCGCCGCGTCGGGCACGTTCAGCGTGGCGCAGACGGTGCTCGCCATCGGCAACCCGCTTGGCCTCAAGCAGAGCGTCACGTCCGGCCTGATCAGCGCGCTCGACCGCACCGTGCAGGAAGGCAACGGCGCCTACCTGCCCAACGCCATCCAGACCTCGGCCCCGATCAACCCCGGCAACTCGGGCGGCGCGTTGGTCACCCTGAACGGGACGGTCGTGGGCATCCCGACGCTGGAAGCGACCGACCCGCAGAACAACAACGGCGGGGCGGCGCAGGGCATCGGCTTCGCCGTGCCGAGTACGCGCGTCACCTACATCGCCCAGCAGCTCATCGCGACGGGCCGCGTCGCGCACACGGGGCGGGCCTACCTGGGGGTGGCGGCGACCGACCCCCAGGCTCAGGGACAAGGGCAGGCGCAGGGCTTCTTCGGGAACGGCGGAGGCACTGTCATGCCGGCGGTGGTGGGCGCGGTCGTGAACAACGCGAGTGGGCCGGCGGCGGCGGCGGGGGTGCAGCAGGGCGACGTCATCACGGCCTTCAACGGGCAGGCAATCTCCGGCGAGTCCGACTTGCTCACGGCGCTGGCGCACCAGAAGCCGGGCGCCACGGTCACCCTGACGCTCAACCGCAACGGCAGCACGGTCACCGCCCGCGTCCACCTGGGCGAATTGGCCGCCTCGTAACCTACCCCAACGTGATTTATTTGGAGCGTCGGCGCGAGTTGGCGCTCCCAGTGAATCACGCCGGGTCGGGCTGTGCTTCGTGATTGTGATGGCGCCCGCCACGGGCCTGCGACTGAAGTCGCATGGCAAAGCACGGCGACTAAAGTCGCTTGGGGCGCCATACTTAGAGACACTTCAGTCTCCGTCGTTTGCCATGCGACGCCAGGCCGCTGCCTGTAAGTCGCAGGCTGCGTCTCACAATCGGGGGGCGTCGCCCGACGTGTCATCGATAGCTTAAGCGTCTGAGGAGGCAAACGATTATGAGTAACCAATCCCGCGCATCGGCGGTTCTTTCCAAGGCCGACGTGTTGCGGCGGCTTGCAACGTTAAAACGAGGCGCCGCTGTTGCCGCGGTTTGCGGATTCGGCGCGTTTGGCGTGCTCACGGCCCCTCATACGGCGCAGGCAACGTCACCCTCGACGGGGACGCCGCCACCGGCGGCGTCTGTGGCGCCGCCGAGTGGCGCGACCCAAGACGGCGCTGGGGGAAACTCAGGTAACGCCAATAGAACAGGGTCGGGCAATGGGTTTTTCGCTCAGGGGCAGGGAGGGTACGGCTTTGGTAGCGGAAACGCACAGCAAGCTCCCACGACCGGTTCCGGCGCCTCCTGAGTGGCGTACGCCCGCCGGGTTGTGCCGTGTGGACTTTCCGGCCATGGGCACGACGGTATCCCTGTTGCTCCCCACGCCACGGGCCGCGGCCGGAACCGCGGCCGTCCGTGCGCTGTTCGCCGGATGGGAAGGAACGCTGAGCCGCTTTCGCCCCGACAGTGAACTCTCTTACCTCAACCAGCGCGCCGGTGAGACGGTCGTGGTCGGCGCGCTGCTCTTCGAGGTCATCGCGACGGCGCTCGCCGCGGCGCGGGCCAGTGGCGGCCTGTATGATCCGACCCTGCTGCGCCAGATCGAGGGACTTGGCTACGACCGCTCCTTCGAGTCGTTGCCGTCGCACACGACGCCCGCAGTCACTGGCACGCTTCGGGCGGGCGGCGGGTGGCGCGGTGTCTACCTGGAGCCGGCGTCACGGCGTGTGACGCTGCCCGCCGGCGTCGGGCTTGACCTGGGCGGCATTGCCAAGGGCATGGCCGTCGACGCGGCCTTGGCGCGCTTGGCCGCGTTGGGCATCGCGCTGGCCATGGTCAATGCCGGTGGCGACCTCGCCGTGCGCGGGTTGCCGCCGGATGGGGACGCGTGGACGGTCGCGATACCATGCCCCAATGCGGGCGACGACTACGTGCTCCCGCTCCATCACGGCGCCGTCGCGACTTCCGGGGTCGCGCGGCGCCATTGGCGCCAGGGCGCTGAGGCGCGCCACCACTTGCTCGATCCGCGCACCGGCTTGCCGGCCGCGAGCGGGTTGTGGTCGGTGACCGTCGTGGCGGCGCGCTGTACGCAGGCCGAGGCCGCGGCCAAAGTCGCGTTCGTGCTTGGTCCCGGAGCGGGCGCGCGTTTTTTGGATCGGCAGGGTCTTGCCGGCCTGTTTATGGCGGAGGATGGGCGTCGGCGGCGCGCCGGGTCGTGGCCCGTACCAACGGGAGCTATGGAGGAGAGCGATGAGTGAGAGTACGTGGAGCGCGGTGACGTGGGACATCGCGCGCGCCGGCGGTCTGACCGCCTACGCGCTGCTGGCGCTCTCCGTCGCGCTCGGCCTGGCGCTCTCGCTGCGGTGGCAGCGCCCCCAGTGGCCGCGCCTGATCACCAACGAGTTGCACGACTTCCTGACGGGGCTGGCGCTCATTTTCATGGTCGTGCATGGCGCGGCCCTCTGGCTTGACCCTTACATGCGCTTCACCTGGCAAGAGTTGTTCTTGCCCCTGACAAGCCACTATCGCCCACTGTGGACCGCGCTAGGCATCGTGGCCCTGTACCTAGCCGTGGCGGTGCGCGTCAGCACACGACTGCGTCCCTACATTGGCTACGGCCTGTGGCGGCGGCTGCATACGCTGGCGTTCGGCGTCTACCTTTTCTCGACGCTGCACGGTCTGGCGGCGGGCAGCGATACACGGGAGCCATGGGCGGTGGGTCTCTATGCTGGGAGCGCGCTGCTCATCGCGACGCTGCTGGAACTGCGTTTGCTCACGCCTATCGGCGCGCGGGGGACGACACACCCACGGCTGGCCGCGCTGACCGCCGCGGTCGTCTTCATTGGCGCGGCCTGGACCGTCGTGGGTCCCTTGCATGGCGCCGTGACAGTGGGCTAACCATTAGATCGATACTGTCATGAAGCGCGCGATCCAACCCACGCGGCCGGCCCGCGTCACCACGCGCGCCCACGTCCCGGTCCTGTCCACGCCTAATAGGGCGAGCGTCGTGTGGCGCGGCAGCACGATCAAGGTTGGCGCGACGATAGCGGGACTAAAGCGTAACGGCGCCCCCGCGACTGCTACCATCACGTATGGTGGTTGGAAGACGGCGCGCGACGTACTCGTCGTCGCGCCCGCGATCGTCGCGGTGGTCGTGGTGATTGGGCGCACGTCGTAGCGATAGACGTAGCCGACCAGCGCATCGGGCGTGGTGACGGCGACCCAACTGATGTGGTAGAACAGCACGCGCAGGACGGCGCCACGCGCGAGCCGGCGCAGGATTGGGGCGGACAGGCGTGGCCCCGCGCGCAGGTTGAGCGCCGGGGTAATGACGATGACCGACGACGATGGGGTCGCCGCGGCGTGGGTGGGCGTAGGCGCGATAGCGAGACTGGTCATGGCGGTGGCGCTGGTCAGGGCGATAGCGAGGCACAGATGGCGAATAGACCGCTGCATATAGACCTCCAAGGCGCGGGGCGCGACAGTGGGAACGCTCTCCCTTGATTGTCACTCATATGCCGCGGGAGCGCAACACCATGACCGATATTTAGGTATGCCCCACGATTGCGATGGCGTCCGTCGTGGGCCTGACCTTAAAAGGTCATGGCAGACGACGGACCTTAAAAAGGTCTGCCTGGGCTCCACGCACGCGCCGTCCGTCGCTCAGACGGCCACCGTAATGGTTGCCGAGAGACTTTTCAAGGTCCAATTCCTGCCATGACCTTTTAAGGTCAGGTCGCGTGCCCTGTCTTGCCCGCATGCCCTGTCGTGTGCTATCGAGATACCTAGCGCTGTCTTACAGCGGTTGCTTTGCAGCAGCGTATCCCCTGGGACCGCCGGCAAGATGCCGGCGGTCCCAGGGGATACGCTTCGTGCGTCATGCAGGCTAGCGCACGCGCTTGGCGACGCGGCCAATCACGATGCGCGTGGCGGTGAGCGTCTTGCTGTCCGTGCTGAGGGCGCCGTAGGCGACGATGCGCCGCCCCGCCGTGACGGTACTTGCCGTGGCCGCTGTAAGCGTGCGGCCGTGGCGCGCGGCGTACACCGTGCTGCTTGAGGTGCTCACAGTGTACGTGGCGCTGTACGCGCCCTGCACTGTGATCGCGGAGCCGTTGACCGCCGTCACGCGCCCGGCGACGTGAGCCGCCCGAATGACGACGCGCGTCGCGTTCAGCGAGCCGTCGGCGTTGGGCGTGCCCACCGCCACGATGACCGTATTGGGTGTGATGTCGCTTGTTTGCGCTGTCACACCCGCGCGGGTGATCGCCGTCGTGGCCGCGATGTTAACCGTGTGCGATGTCCCATTGGCCCCCGTGACCGTCAGGCTCGACCCGTTGACCGCCGTCACGACACCGGCGTCGCGGGCGAGCAGGATGCGCACGACGGTCGCCTGGATGGTCCGGGTGGCCGTGCGCTTGCCGCGCGCGAGGATGGACTCACCGGGCTGCACGTTGGTGAGTGAGGCGGTCGTTACGCCAACTTCCTTGTAGGTCGTCGTCGTCCCGACGGTGATTGTTACCGACAGGCCGGCGCGCGTGACGGCGTTAATCGTGTCCCCGTTGACCGCGGTAACGCGCAGGGCATGCAGCGCTGCCTTATTGACGCGGTGGGTGCGTTTCGCGCGCGCCGTATGGCGCGCGGCAGCGGCGTGCGCCGCGCGGGCACCCGGCGCCGTGGCCGCGTGGGCGGTACCGCTGAAGGCGGCGCCGACGCCGCCGGTGATCAGAACCCCCGTGAGAACGGTCGCCGTGGTGAGTCGTTTGAACGTCATTTGTCTACTCCTAATCTCGATATTCGATGTTGTGCGATGTGTCGTCATAATTGGCTGTTGTATTGAGTACGCGTTTTGTCTTGCCGTGGGGTCTCCTTTCATGCGCGCCCGCCGTTTGGGCGGACCTGCGAGGATGCCCTGTCCGTCCATACGGGCGGTGGCGCTCGGGCATCTAGTTATCATGGTACAGCGGCGTGGGCGGCTATCTGTGACAGGCAGGTGACACGGGTGTAAATAGTGTGTAAACAGGACCACCTACAGCGTTTCAGGGTTGCATGAGCGATCGGCTAAAATGAGGCTGCCGGAGGGGATCCGCTGCCGGCGACTCTGCTAGTAAGCGCCTGGTTCACCGTTGCGGGCAGGGCACGGGAGGGCGGCCACGGAGTTCGGCCACACGGGGAGACAGCACGGACACACCCGCTCACACACGGAAGGATAGGCGAGCATGCCGGAGTTTGACCTCGAGGATCGCGTGGCCGCGTCGCCGTTGGTCGAGCGAATCTGGCGGGGACACAGCACGGGCGGGGGCTCATTTATCTCGCGAGCGGCGAGCCAGTGGGAGATGGTCGTGACGCGCCAGCATGACCGGAGTACCCTGACCGTGCGCGGGCCCGAAACGTCCGCGTCGCTGGCCCCGATCCCCGAGGACGCCGCTTTTGTCGGCATCACGTTTCGGCTGGGCGCCGTGCTGCCCCCTCTGCCACCCGGCGCGCTCGTAGATGGAGGCGTGACGCTGCCGAACGCGACGCGCGGATCCTTCTGGCTGGCCGGTGGGGCGTGGCCCTACCCGGACTATGACACGGCCGATGCATTTGTCGCGCGGATCCTGCGCGAGGGGCTACTCGTGCAGGATCCGCTCGTCGCGTCCGCGCTGGCTGGTCACGCGACGGACCTCTCCCCGCGCTCGGTGCAGCGCCGGATCGTGCGCGCCACCGGGTTGACCCAGCAGACCATCCGCCAGATCAAGCGCGCCCATGCCGCGGCAGCGCTCCTTGCGCAGGGGGTCGCGATCCTCGACGTCGTGGACCAGTTGGGGTATGCCGACCAGGCACACCTGTCCCGTGCGCTCCGGCGCTTCATCGGTGACACCCCCGCGCGCCTCCTGCGCCAGGGCCAGCCAGAGAACCGGCCTGCGTAGCTTGTCGTTTTTGTTCAAGACGGGAGCCCCCTAGCCGCGCTATGCTGGTCCTGGTGGCAGTTAACAGATACACGCGGAGCGGGTTAAATAGGAACAAGGAGACGCAGACACCATGAGAAAGATCGTCGTATCCGAATTCGTGTCCCTGGATGGCGTCATGGAAGACCCCGGCGGAGCCGAACACTTCGAGCACGGCGGGTGGACCAGGCCCTACTGGGATGACGGCATCGGCAAGGTCAAATTCGATGAACTCGTCGCGAGCGACACGCTGCTGTTGGGGCGGGTGACCTATCAGGGGTTCGCCGCGGCGTGGCCGTCCGCGAGGGATGAGGAGGGCTTCGCCGAGCGTATGAACACCCTGCCTAAATACGTGGTGTCCACGACCCTGGACAAGGCGGAGTGGACCAATTCGCACCTGATCAGGGGGAACATCGCGGAGGAGGTGTCCGCGCTGAAACGGCTAGACGGCCAGGACATCCTGATCGGCGGCAGCGCCATGCTTGTCCGCACGTTGATGCAGCATGGCCTCATCGACCAGTACCGCCTGCTGGTCTACCCAATCGTCCTTGGAAGTGGCAAGCGCCTGTTTCCGGAGGGACACCGGATGCCCCTGCGTCTGGTCGACACCCAGACGTTTAGCTGCGGGGTCGTGGCCCTCACCTACCAGCCCGCCGACCAGGGAGAGAACGCTTAACAGCGGAGATCGGCCGCGCTACCCAAAAAGCGTGTGGCGCCAGGGGCTGGTGGGGCGTGGAAGGGGGATGGGCCTCCGTTACGCGGGATGAGGCGTCTCGAGGCGCAGAGGGAGATGGATGGTGAACGTCGTGCCGGCTCCCACCTCGCTTTCCACGGCGATGCGGCCATGCAGCAGGGTGATGGCGCTTTGGCAGATAGCTAAACCAAGCCCGACGCCCGCGCCGCGCGACGAGCGGTCGCGCCCCTTATCCACGCGGTAGAAGCGCTCCCAGATGCGGGGCAACTCGTCCGCTGGGATGCCGGCGCCCGTGTCGGCGACGGAGAGGCGCGCCTCGGCGCCGGCGCTATGCGCGCTAAGTGTGATCGCGCCGCCCGCGGGCGTGTGGCGCAACGCGTTGGCGACGAGGTTGACCAGCGCCTGCTCCAGCCGCAGCCCGTCGGTCACGATCGTGGGCGCGCCGGCCGTGTCGAGGGTCAGCGCGACCCCGGCCTGCGCGGCGGCCGGACCGAAACGAGCCCCCACGCCGGCGAGTAACTCGCCCAGGGGCACGCGCTCGGGCCGCACGCGGACCTGGCCCGTTTCGAGCAGAGCCAGGTCGAGCAGATCGCCGGTCAACCGGCCCAGGCGCCGCGCCTCCGCGCCGATCGCCTGCAGGGCGGACAGACGCTCCGCCTCCCCGACCACGACGCCTTCGGCCAGGTTCTCGGCGTAGCCGCCGATGACGCCTAGTGGACCGGCCAACTCGTGCGAGACGTTGGCGAGCAGGTCGCGCTCGACCTGGCGCTGATGCACGACGTCGTCGACCATCGTGTTGAAGGCGCGCGCCAACGCCTGTAGCTCGTCCGTTCCTTCCGGGGGCACGCGCGCCGTGTAGTCGCCCGCCGCGACGCTTTTGGCCGCCGTCGTGAGCGCCTGGACGGGGCGCGTGATCGCCGCGACGGTCAGGACGCCGACGAGCGCCGCCGTCGCGACGGCGGCCAACCCCGAGAGCACGACGAGGGTGACGATGCGCTGCCAGGCCCGCGTCGCCACCGCCTCGTTCTCGGCCAGCAGGAGCGCGCCGGCCGGACGCGAAGAGAGGGCATTTGTGTTCACGGGATCGAGGGCGACGGGTCCCTCGGCGATGATATCTCCGGCGACCACGTCCCATCGCGACGGTAGGGCGGGCGCGGCCAGGTCCTGGCGTAGACGGGCGACGAGTTGCTGGCGCAGAGCCGCCGGCATGGACGAGGCGTAGCGAAGATTGCCACTCGCGTCGACGATGATGGCGCGACGCTCAGGGGTGCCGGCCAGCGCGACGCGCAAGGTTTGGTCGACGACGGTGGCGCGATTCGCCAGGAGGACGACGCGCCCGAAGCGGCAGCAGCGGCCCAGCGCGGTGGCCTGGCGCACCATGAACGCGCCCTGTTGGTCGAGGGCATTCTGGCGCAACGACACGCCAAGAATCGCCGCGTTGAGCAGGATGGCAAAGATTCCGGCGCCGGCGACGGCGAGGACAAGGCGGCCGCGCAGTCCGCCTGGCCGCCAGCGGCGATGTGGGCGCGGCGCGGCCATCATGCCGGGCGGTCGGTGAGCATGTAGCCGACGCCCCAGACCGTGCGGATGAGGCTCCCCGCCGGACCCAGCGCCTCGCGCAGGCGCCGCACATGTGTGTCGAGGGTACGCTCATCGCCCGCGAAGTCGTAGCCCCACACATGGTCGAGCAGGTCGGCCCGTGTGCAGGCCGTATCGGCGTGGGCGCACAGGTAGGTGAGCAGGTCGTATTCGCGCAGCCGCAGGGAAACGGCCTCGCCCGCGACGCGGACCTCGTGCTGCCGTGGGTCGAGCGTCAGGGGGCCGATCGTGACGGGCTGCGTCGCGCCCGGAACGGTGCGGCGGAGCACCGCGCCGACGCGTGCCACGAGTTCGCGGGGCGAGAAGGGTTTCACGATGTAGTCATCGGCGCCCTCGGCGAAGCCGCGCAGGCGGTCCTCCTCGGCGCGGCGCGCCGTGACCATGATGATGGGGATGTCCGCGCGCGCCCGCAGCGCCCGGCACGTCTCCCAGCCGGAGCGTGTGGGCAGCATCAGGTCGAGCAGGATGAGGCGGGGGCCAGCCCGCTGGGCTAGCGCGATACCCTCCTCGCCGGTCGCGGCCGTTTCGACGCGATAGCCCGCGTGCTCCAGCGCGCCGCGCACGATATCGGTCATGATCGGATCGTCCTCAATGACCAGGATGGTCGGTCCGTCGCCTGTTTTCTCAGACGGCGTTGTCTGTGTTATCGTTGTCATACGCCCCTACACAGTGGGTGTGGCAAGGAACGTGACCCGACCCGTAGCCACGGCCTGCCCGTCCTGGTTGTTGGCGTAGACATCGCACAGGTAGGCCGTGCCGTCCTCGCGCGGCTCGACGCCGGTCACTGTGCCGCCGATGGTCAGCACATCGCCGACGTGGACCATGCCAGTGAAGCGCGTCTCGAAGCGCTGCACGTAGCCCTGGTCCTGGTACGGCGAGAAGAGGCGTCCCATCTCGGCCATGGTGAGCATGCCGTGCTGGATGACGCCCGTGAGCCCGGCCTCGGCCGCGGCCTGATCGATGGTGTGGATCGGGTTGTAGTCGCCCGAGGCGCCGGCGTATTTGATGAGTTGTAGGCGTGTCACTGGCTCCAGCGTGCGCGCCGGCAACTCATCGCCGGCCTGCCAGGTGATCGTCGCGGTCGTGTTCGTCATTGGCCCAGCCCCTTCTTGGCGGCTTCGCTCACGATCAAGGTCGCGCTCAACGTGAACGCGGCCTTGCCCCCGTCATCCTCGCCGACGCGCGAGAAGACCAGGAAGGTCATAGCGCCCATGCGCCCGCTACGCTCGAATGTGTTTTCCAGCATACCGTAGCAGCGGAACTCCTCGCCGACGTAGATAGGCCGGTTGTACTCGAAGGTTTGTGAGCCATGGATCAGGCCCGCCATGGGCAGCGTGAGGCCCGCGATCGCGCCGTAGTCGAAGGTGATGGGAAAGGTCGGCGGGGCGATGAGCCGCCCGTAGCGGCTGCGTCGCGCCGCGTCCTCATCGTAGTACAGCGGATTGTCGTCGCCGATCGCCTCCGCGAACTTACGCACCGCGCCGCGCTCGACCCAGTTGCTGACCGTGTTGGACCGCTGCCCGACTACTTCTTGCCACATATACTTGCCTCCTTGCACGCCATTGTACACCCTTTGCCCCACACAACGCTTTCACCGCTAGACGCACAACGGCTGGGGCTCCCCTTCCTATTTCCAGGAAGGGGAGCCCCAGCCGCTAGTTACTGCTGCCCGCGGCAATGAGTTCCTTCGCGCTGTCAGGCGCTCATAGCGAAGGAACGCGGTTGAGGCAAAGGCCTGCCGTGCTCTTGGGCATCTTCCACCAGCATGGCTAACACCTCCCGGCCGCTGCGCACGGCCCCGTCGTATGTTTCGCCGTGCGTCTTCGCCCCTGGTCCCCATTCAGGCAGGGACACAATGTAAACCCGGTCTTTGTCGGACCATTCAATAGTCATCGAGTAGTGGCATTCTTCCATCATGACTCTTGACTCCTCTCGGCCTCGCGTGCGCGCTCTACGAAACTTTCCACCAAACTCTCCTGATAGTCGCGGGCGTCCGCGCCGTCATGCCCCGACAAGTTCACGGAATCGGGCACGAGCGGATGCTTCCACACGGAGTGACTACCCTTGCCGCGTTTCTTTACCTCACGGAAGCCCGCGCCGTAGCGCGGCTTTCAGTTGGCGTATCTTCTGTGGCACGATCTTAGCGTACCATGAAGGCGCGGTCCCAGTGTGTGGCTTCTAAAACTCGCCATACGGCCGGTCGGCGGCGTACAATTGAGACAAACGTGCTGGACGATGTGACAGGAGTTTGCCGTCCTAGAAAAATAGATGCGTGATGTGGTCGGCAAAACGCACATAGTATAGATAGGTGGGTAGGACAACGTCATGGTCGCACATCAGCACGGGCCGCTGTTCACACGCGACGAGTATGAAGAGTTCGAGGACCGCGCCGGCGAACGGCACGAATACCACGGCGGCTACGTGTACGCCATGTCGGGCGGCACGCTGAATCACAGCCAGATCAGCGGCAACGTGTACGCCCTGGTGCGCGCCGCCGTGCGCGGCGGGGGCTGCAAGGCGTTCACCGAGGCGGTACGCGTGCGCGCGACGGCCGAGGACGAGATGTATCCCGACGTGTCGGTGACGTGTGACCCGCGCGACCTGGCCGACATGCGCCGTCAGGTGATCGACTACCCGACGCTGGTGGTCGAGGTGTTGTCGCCCTCGACCGCGCTGTACGACCAGAACGGCAAGTTCGATCTGTACCGGCATATACCGACGCTGCGGGAATACGCGCTCGTCGACAGCATCGGCGCGCGCTGGGTCGAGGTACGCCGTAAGGATAGTACAGGCGCGTGGTCATCGACCGTGTACAGCGGCGCGCAAGACGTGACCTTCGACACCCTCGGTCTCACCGTATCCATGGCCGCGATCTATGAGGATAGCGACCTTTAACCGGAATTGAAGCTTCACTACTTAACTCATGGGACGAGGAATGCGTCGCCGTATTGGGCGAGGCGCGCGCGGGCGCCGCCGCGCGGGTAGTCCGACTGTGCGGGGTTCAGGCTGTGCTCCAGGCGCGCGCCGTAGGCCAGGGAATAGGTCGCGGCCGCCGTTATGCTTTCCCACTCGGCGGCGGTGAAGGGCGCGCCGCGCGCTTCTTCGTACTCTCTGACGAAGGCCCGCGCCTCGTCGGGGCTTGGAGCTATTTGCGGTCCCGGTAGGAGCCAGTTGAAGGCGAAGGTCATGGCCGCCTCGGCGACGATGATCGGCTCCTTATCGAGCATCAGGCTGTCCCAATTGTAGACCACATGGATCGCATTGTCTACGAAGCGGCAGTTCTGCGCGCTCCAGTCGGTGTGGCCGATCACGAGTTCGCCGGCGCCGTGTGACAATACCTCTTTGGCCTCGCTCCGCATCCCCGAAACGGAGCCCTGGCTGACCGCGTAGAAGAGATATGTGTCGACGCGCGCGCCCAAGGCAGTCATGCAGAAGTCGTCGACGGCGTGGGTGATCCCCTCTGGATCGGCGGTCCCGTAGATCGACCGTTCGCGGTCGAGCCCCCCATCGCGCAGGGGGTGCTCCCAGGTGGCGAAGGTCGCCGCGATTACGTCCCCAAGCCCTATCCTATCGTCCATGTCCTGTCGCTCAATGAACATATATGTAGCAGTTCCTTCGCGAGGGCCAACGCGTTTCAAGCGTCCCGGCGGCGAGGCGTGCGTTTCAGGCGCAACGGGCGCGGTTGGCTGGCGCTTTTGGGCTGCGGCGGGCCGGTCTCATCGGCTTCCTGGGAGGCGAAGACCTGCTCCTCGAAACCTTCCAGTAGTCCCTCGCAGCGCTCGATCCAAAGCGCGGCGTCCGCGCGCCGCGCGGCGTCAAACCAATCGCGCTCGACGACGCGATCGTACCAGCGCTTGATCTTGTCCAGGTCCTGCCGGATCTCTTCGGCTTCCGCGTAGGTGAAATTGCGGCGGAAGATCTCGAACTCGATCTCCTTGGTGAAGTTGACCTCGCAGTTCTCGATGATCTCGTCATACTGCAACGTGCTCTGCGCCAGAAAACCGTCTACGATCTTAGTTTCCTCTTCCGGCGGCAACGCGCGCAGCGGCAGCAGGTGATAGACGCCGCCCAACTCGGCGATGCGCGCGGTAATGCGCTCGAAATGGGCGCGGTTGGGCGCCGTGCTGGGGAGAACGCACACACTCTGTTGCAGGTACAGCGCGCCCGCTCGCTTGAGGTCGCGCCAGACGCCCACGCGCGCGGCCGACGGCTGGCTCGGTACTTGATAGATCAAGACGTGGTACTGGCGGCGTTGGCGCTCGCTCGTCGTCTCCATTATTTTCCCACCTACTTCTGGCGCCATCCATTTTTGTAACACTTGTTAAAGTGTAACAAGAATGACTATAATAAGTGGACGCCTGGTCTAACCATAGGTTCAACGGTAGTTGGCAAAAAAGGCGTCGTCAACATGATAGCGGAGGATGTCATATCATGAGTGGAGTTTTCGTCATCCTGGCCTCGTTTCTGGCCTCGACGGTGGAGATGGTCGAGGCGCTGACCATTGTGCTGGCGGCGGGTGTCACGCGGGGCTGGCGTTCGTCGCTCATCGGCGTCGGCGTCGCGCTGGTCGCGCTCGCCGTCATCGTCGCGATCCTTGGGCCGGCTTTGGTGCTGATCCCGATTGACGTGCTGCGCCTCGTCGTGGGCGCGCTGCTGCTTATCTTCGGCTTGCAGTGGCTGCGTAAGGCGATCCTGCGCGCCAGCGGCTTCAAGGCCCTGCACGACGAGGCTGCGATCTTCCAGCGCCAGCGTGACGCCGCACAAGGGCAAGCCGGTGTGGCGCCCACGGGCCTCGACTGGTACGCCTTCACGCTGTGCTTTAAGGGCGTGTTGTTGGAGGGCCTGGAGGTCGCTTTTATCGTCATCACCTTTGGGGCTACCTCGCATCAGGTGGGGTTGGCCGCGCTCGGGGCCGCCGTGGCGATCGTGCTCGTCGGCGCCGTGGGGTTGGCCGTGCGCGGCCCGCTCAGCCGTGTCCCGGAGAATACGCTCAAGTACGCCGTCGGGTTGATGCTGACCTCGTTCGGCACGTTCTGGGCCGCCGAGGGCGCGGGGGTGCAATGGCCGGCGTCCGACGTCGCGATCCTGGGCCTCTTGGTTGTGTATGCCGTGATCTCGTTTGGACTTGTGAGCGCGCTGCAACGCCGGCGGGCGACCGCTCTGCGGACCGCCGCGTAGCTGTAGGAGGATAGATATGCGTTTTCTCAATTCATTCGGCGCGTTTTGGTATGACTTCATCATCGGCGACGACTGGACGATTGCCGCGGCCGTCGTGGTCGCGCTCGCCATCACGGCCGGTCTCGTGCACATCGGCGTCAACGCGTGGTGGTTCCTGCCGGTTGTCGTCATCGTCTTCCTGGGCGCCAGCGTGTGGCGCGTCGCGCGCGCTTAACTTAATGGTAGGCGCCCTGGGCCTGCGACTGAAGTCGCATGGCAAACAACGACGACTGAAGTCGCACGGGGCGCCAGGCCGCGGACACTTTAGTGTCCGTCGTTTGCCATGCGACTTCAGTCGCAGGCAGGCCATTGCGGAGCGCACCCTTGCCATGGTCTTTTAAGGCCAGGTTTCAGTTCTGTATAGTGGTGAGCGAGAGGGGTAGTACGGCATGCCAGCATTGGTGACACGCGAGCAGGCGCCCGTGGAGCAGACTTGGAACCTGGGCGATATTTACGCGACGCCGGAGGATTGGGCGACGGACACACGGCGCCTCGATGGGGATATCGCGGCGGTATCGTTATACCAAGGGCGTCTGGGCGAGGGCGCGGCCACACTGCTGGCGTGCCTACGGGCGCGCGATATATTGAATGAACGCCTGCAGCGCCTGGGCACGTACGCGCGGCTCAGCGCCTCGGCCGATGGCGCCTCGGCGCGCAACCAGGGTATGGCCGCGACCGCTAATGCGCTCGGAGCTTCGGTGGATAGAGCGTTGTCGTTTGTCGAGGCCGAGCTGCTGGCGCTGCCCGACGGTACGGTCGAGGCATACGTGCGCGACGAGCCGGACCTGGAGATGTATCACCCTTTGCTGGAGAACGTGCTGCGCCGGCGCCAGCATATGCTGGCGCCGGCGGCGGAAGAGGTCGTGGCCGCGCTTGGCGACGTGCTGAACGCGCCCTACATGGTGTACCAGCGCGCCACGGCGGTCGACATAGCTTGCCCGCCAATACAGGACGCCTCCGGACAGGAGATCCCAGTGTCGATCGCGCGCTACATCTTTGGGCTGGCGCAGTCGCCCGACCGCGACGTACGCCGCCGCGCCTATGAGTCGCTGGCGCACGGGCTCGACGGTCACAAGGCGAGCCTGGCCACAACCCTGGCGGCCTATATCACGCGCAACGTCACCATGGCGCGCCTACGCCATTACTCGTCGGCGACGGAGATGATCCTGGATGGGCAGCGTGTGCCCCCGGCCGTCTACACCAACGTGCTCGATGTCGTGCACGACGAATTGGCCCCGCACATGCGCCGTCTCCTGCGACTGCGCCAGCGCGTGCTCGGCGTAGACCGTCTCTACCGCTATGACTTGGAGGCGCCGCTCGATCCGGGATACGACCCCCCGGTGACATTCGAGGAGAGCGAGCGGTTGATCCGTGAGGGGTTGCGCGGGTTGGGCGCGCCGTATGGCGATATGCTTGCCACGGCGTTCCGCGACCGTTGGATCGACCGTGCTGACAACGCTGGCAAGGGCGCGGGCGCCTTCTGCGCGCCGGTGTACGGCGTCCATCCCTACGTGTTCACGACCTGGCAGGACCGCATGCGCAACGCGTTCATCCTCGCCCACGAGTTGGGACACGCCGGCCACATGCTGCGATCCGCCCAGGCGCAGAGCATGAGCAACGCCATGGAGAACTTCGAGTCGATCAAGTTTTTTATCGAAGCCCCCTCGACGGCCAATGAACTGCTGCTGGGCCGGCATCTGCTCGACACCACGGATGACCCGCGCTTGCGCCGCTGGATCATTCTCCAACTATTGGGGACTTTCACCCACAACATGGTGACGCACCTGCTCGAGGCGCATTTCGAACGGCGTCTGTACGAGTTGGCCGAGGCCGGTCAGCCGCTCACGGCGGCGGCGATTATGGACGTACAGGGCGCGGTATTCGAGCGTTTCTTCGACGGGACTGTCGTGACCGACGAGGCGGCGCGGCTGTACTGGCTGCAGCAACCGCACTTCTACCTCGGCGGCCTGTATCCGTACACCTACAGCGCGGGGCTGTCCTGCGCATACGGCGTCACGGAGGCGATCCGCGCGGAGGGCCAGCCAGCCGTGGACCGCTGGCTGGCGACGCTCTCCCTGGGAACGACGCTGCCGGCCGTCGAACTGGCGCGACGGGCCGGCGTGGACATGACGTCACCCGAACCGCTTCGCCGCGCCGTGGGCTTCTTTGGCTCGCTCGTCGATGAACTGGAGCGGGGCTTCGCCCAATCCGCTTTGACGACTACCTATAAGTCAGAGTGGCAGGAATAGGACTTGCCGATGCAGGTCTTCGGGCTCTCCCGCCGCCGCGAGACGATGGACGATATCCTGGTCCAACTCGTCGCGGTGATCCCAGTAGTATGCTAACGCCGAATGGATCTGGCCCAGTGAGAGGTGCGGGAACTGGAAGCGCAACTCTTCGGGGCTCCAGCCGTAGGCGGTCTGCGCGGTGACAAGTTCGACGACCTTCATCGTCGTGCCAGCGATACGGGGGACATCATCGGCATCCAGGACAATATGCTCGTAGCGGGTTTCAGCAAACGACACAATGCTCCTCATTTCTTCCGAAGATCCTTACTCGTCTACCTGCCGGATAGTGTCGGATAGGTTGTAAGGCTGTGGCGCCGCCCGCGTAGACTCCAAAGAGCGCGGCGCTTGTTATAACCGGCTCTCCCATGGCGGAGCCGGTCATGCGTCGAAGGCACGGAGCCAGTCGGGACGCAGGCGCATGACGCCGGCCCTCTTTAGGAGTAGCGTCGTCGCATCAACGCCGTGCCTTTCCCGGCGTACCAGATGCCTGGCGCGTGCGCGGCCACGGCGGAGTCGGCCGTATCGGTCCACTCCTCGAAGCCGTAGTCGCTGTTCCAGGAGAGGTCGGCGCGGACCGAGCGCAGCAACACGTTGCGCAGGCGCGCGCCGAAATCATCGACGACCTCGTCGATGAGCGCGGCGCGTTCCTCCAGCGTGGTCGTGATCGGCGCCGGTTTGCTGTCGCTGTTGACCAAACACTCGACGCAGAGCACCTTGTCCTCCGACTCGAAGAGACTCAGCGCACTGCGTGCGAGTTCGATCGGCGCCCCGCACTCGGCGCACGTTAGGACGACCGCGTGGACATCGTCGTTATATAGATCGCGCATGATGACAAGCCTTTGATAAAGTGACAGTGGTATCGACAATAAGAGTCGCGGTTGCACGTCGCATGCCAGCGTGACTCCTACCTCTACTGTACCAATACCGGAGGTACTAGCCCAACCCCCCGTTTGGGTAGGGTAAGGCTATGTCGGCGACAAAAAACCCGATCCCACGACAATAAGCGTGGGATCAGGTGAGGCCGTGGAGCCGCCGGCGGCGATATAAATAGGGATAAAAGCCGCCGACGGTCGAATCGCGTATGAAGAGCGTTGGTGGGGCGATAAAAGGGGGTCCCACGACGCGCTTTCATCATAGAACATTGTGCATGAACGTAAGATGAAAAGACTCTCATCCTATTGCGGCTCACGCGCTCTTGCGTCGCCGCCGTCCATCAGGCATACTACGTGCGATATGCCATGCATCGGCTCGACTTGATCGGCCACAACGAGGGAGGGATTGTGGTTCCGCGACGGATAACACGATTTTGCGCATGCTGCGGGCAGGGCGTCACTCTTTTGCGGCTCGACGACACCGCGCACGGCAGCTTCAAGCTTTATACTGATAGTACAACGCAGTACCATCTCGGACGCTTGTTCCTGTGCTCACAAGAGTGCTGGGCCTCGGTCGTGAAGGGCTTTGGGTCGGTTGAGGCGTTCGAGGAATGGGCGCTCAGCCCCTCGTCACTCGTGGGGGCCGGGGCGACTGGCAGGAAGGATTAACCAGTGGCTCGCGCACGCGGCAATGCTCAAAAAAAGAAAACGCGCCTAACCGAGCAATCACTGTCCGCCGTGATGGACGTAGCCCCACGGAGGGAGCCCCGGCGCGGCGCGACTGCCGGCGGGGCCGCGCCTGACAGCGCTGATCGCGCCACCCATGAGTCACTCTCCACGACCTCTACCTTCGATTCAGTCATCTCCTCGATCGTGGAGTTGTTGCGGACGGAGCCCGATGTCGCGAGTATGCCGCCCGCCTACAATGACCCTGATCGGGTCCTGACCGAGGCGCCGCACTATCCGGCGCGGCGCTACGTCTTCGGCCTCGTCGTCTGCCCGGAGTGCCGCAACGAGAACATCTACTACCAGGACCGTGACCTGCTCGCGGCCGGGTACCCTTTTCGCTGCCGTATCTGCCAGCACGAGCTTCTAGCTATGGCGCCTTCAGGCGCGTCAGACTAGCACGGCAGTGGCGCTGCGCTCGCACTCCTGGATCTTCCAAGCGACCCCGGACTCGCGTGACCTTGCCGCCGAGTTGCGCGGCAGCGATAGCCTGTCGTGGTCCGTCGCGCGCTACGGCCGTGACCTGCGGGCGGGCGACCGCGTCTACTACTGGCAGTCGGGCGGCGACGCGGGGATTTACGGCGTTGGAACCGTGCAGGACGTGTCACCGCGCGACCCTGCTGGGCGCTACACGGCGCTCACGACGCACGAGCGGCCCCTCTTCGCCCCCATTACGCGCGCCGAGTTGCGCGGCGCCGACGACCTGCGCGAGCTTGCCGTGTTGCGCCAGCCCCGGGGCACGGTCTTCCCGTTGAGTGCGGCGCAGGAGGCGGCGCTGGCGCGACGCATCGGGGGCGACGCCCTGATACTGGCCGTGCCGGCGTCCCGTCTCGTCAAGGATAAAGCGCGCCTGCGACCGCCCGAGGACGCCGACATCGCCGCGCGCGTCACAGAGGCGCGGGCGCGCGGCGATGAGGTCCTCGTGGCCATCGTCGGCGCGGACGTAGATGGCGCGATCACGGTCGAGGCGGCGCGCATCGTGTCCGTCCGCGTGGGGCGCGATGGCTCGACCGCACTGCGCATCGCGCGTTTGCCTGACGCGCCGGCGCCGCGCGTGCCGGCGGACGTCGTGACCGAGGTTGGCGCGGGCCGTGTCGTCGTCGTGCCGCCAGCCACGGTGGGGCCGCGCCCGGTCGTTCCAGCGGAGATGGACGCGCAGGGGCTGGGCCGGGCGGGCAGTGGCGTGGGTGGGTCTGCCGTGCCGCGCGTCGCCGAGGAGCGTGTAGGCTATGTCGCGGCGCACGCGTTCGCGCCGACGGCCGCGGAACTCTACGGAGACCTTGTGCTGCCGCCCGAGGTCGCGCCGCAACTCGTCGCGGCGGTCAAGAGCGGCCGGCACATCGTGCTCATGGGTATACCGGGCACGGGCAAAACCTCGCTCGCGCTCAACCTAGCGCGCGCCGCCGCCCACGCGGGCCTGTGTATGGAGCCGCTCCTTGCCACCGCGACGGCCGATTGGACCACGTTCGACACGATTGGCGGCCTGCTCCCCGCCGCCGATGGCGCGCTACGCTTCAGTCCGGGCGTCGCGCTGCGCGCGCTGCGGGGCAACCGCTGGCTGATCCTCGATGAGTTGAATCGCGCCGACATTGACAAGGCGTTTGGACCTCTGCTCACGGTCCTCTCCGGCGGCGCCGTCGAGTTGCCCAACGTCGACGCCACCGGCCGTCCCATCCGCATCGAGCCCGCGCCTGGCCCGTCGACCCTTCTCGACGATGGCGTGACCTACCGCGCGGGCTCTGACTGGCGTATCATTGCCACGATGAATACGCTCGACCGCGCCGCCCTCTTCGCCTTCTCGCTGGCCTTCGCGCGGCGTTTTGCCTTTGTCTTGACGCCGCCGCCCGCCCCCGCCGCGTTGCCGGCGCTGCTGCGTGACCGCGCGCCCTTGGACGACGACGCGGCTGAGTTCCTGCGGCGCGTCGCGGAGGTCACGCCGCGCCCGCTTGGTCCCGCTGTGTTGCTCGACGCCGCCGGCTACATCGCGGCGCGCGGGGGACAGGTCGCCCTGGCTGAGGGGGTGGGGCTCTTCGTGCTGCCGCAGCTGGAAGGGCTGGCCCCGGCCGGTTTGCGCGCTTTCGCCGACGCGCTGGCGCCGCTGCTCGGTCCCGCTGGCGAGGCGCTACTGCGCGCGTACATCGGCGCGTTCAATGGGGAGGGCTAGCGCGTGGACGGTTGTTGGACAGCGGCGGAGCGCGAGCGGGTGCTGGCTGAGGTCGCGGACGAGTTGTGGCGCTACGTGGGGCGGCACGCGCGGGACATAGCAACGGCCACAGGTTTGATCGCCAATCTGACCGGCCTGTCCCCGCGCGCCTTGGACACGTTACGCCACCTGCGTCTGCTGCTCTCTGACGAGGTCGCGCTGTTCGTAGACGACACGTTGCCGGAACTGCTGCGGCGGAGGCGGGCGACGACAGCGCGGCGGGTGGAAGTGGGGCGGGGGGCGGTACGCGGGCCGGTGCTGTGGGGCGCGACAGTCGCGGCGCGGGCGCGGGCAGGCGGCGCGGCTCCCGATCTCTACGCCGCCTCGACAGCACATAAACATTTGGATACGCCTGAAGCGCAAGTGCTCACGCGCCTGCTACAGGGACTCGACCGTTCGGTTGGGGTCATCCAGGACTGTGTCGGTGAACTAGAGCCGCGTGGGTGGGGCGCGCGCGTCGCCCACATCGCCGACGCCGTTTCCATGGCGCTGGCACAAGTAGACGGCGTCCAGCCGCGTCGCCGCGATCCACTGGGAGCGTCGTATTCGCTGGGAGCGCCGGCGCCAGCCCGCTGGCTGTCCAGCCGGCAAACGGTCGTGGGCGCGCACATCGGAGATAGTAGCCATCGTGGGCGCGACGGGGGCCGGCAAGATGCCGGCGCTCCCAGTAGAGACGGCGCATCCGACGGGTCCGGCGCTCCCAGTGAATACGACGCGCCCACTGGTCCTGAGCATGAGGTGACGCCAGCCGCGCTCAACGCCTGCGCACACTCGACGCGCGCGGCTGTGCGCGCCCTGGCTGATGTCTTTGGTTACTACCGGGATATGGTCGAAACCCCCGCGAGCGAGGCGCTGCTGTGGGCGCTGCGGACACGCGCGCTCACGCCGCTCGACGATGACGCGCTCTACGAATTGTGGGCGCTGCTGGGCGCTGTCGCTGTATTCGATGAATCCGGCTGGCGCCTGAGGACGGCGGAACTGATTGGGCAGGACCCGACGCCTATGATCTATAGCGCCAGCGACGGCAAGACGACGGCGCGGCTACACTTTCAGCACACACCGCTAGCGTGGCGGGGTCAGAGCCGCTACCGCGCGATCTTCGAGCGCCACGGTTTGTCCGGCGCGGTGCGCCGCCCCGACCTGATCGTGGAGTTGCGCCGGGGACGCCACCGCCGCTACGCGCTGATCGAGGTCAAGCGCACGCGCCATGGCGGCTATATCGCTGACAGTATCTACAAAGCGCTGGGATATCTGGCGGACTTCGAGGCGGTTTTCGAGGGTCAGCGGGGCGTGCGGGGGCTGCTGGCGCTGTGGGATACTCCGGACAGCGGTGATGTCGTACTGGGCGACGATCTATCCAGCGGCAACGGAGATAGCGGCGGCGGCATGGCGCCGGACACGCTCGTTCTGGCCACGCACCGCACCTATCGCCACGAGGCGCGGCGCCTGCTCGACGGACTGCTCGCTGAGTTGGCGGAGTAGGCTAGGAGAGGGAATGGCCAAGCAAGCGGCGCACACGCGGGACCAGTATCGCCATATCCAGGAGATCGCGACCCGTTGGATGGATAACGACGTCTACGGCCACGTCAACAACGTCGTGTACTACTCGTATTTCGACACCGTCGTCAACGCCTATCTCATTCGAGCTGGGGCGCTCGACATCGCGCGTGGCGCGGTCATCGGTGTGGTCGTAGAGACCTCCTGCCAGTACTTTCGATCCATCACCTTTCCCGACGTTGTCCACGCCGCCCTGCGCGTCGCCCACCTCGGCAATAGCAGCGTGCGCTACGACGTCGCCATCTTCCGCAATGACGAGGACGAGGCCGCCGCGCAGGGGCATTTCATCCACGTCTATGTCGCGCGCGACACGCGCCAGCCCACGGCCTTGCCGCCAGAGTTGCGCGCGGCCCTGGAGCCGCTCGTCGTCCCGGATCAGGAGTAGATTCGCCTTCATGCAATCTTGACGCCAGCGATGCGATGGTTTCACACGGGTCCGGGATACTGACGATAACGAGCCTGCGATACTGACGATAGAGGAGTGTTCTCTATCTTTGCACTTTTTGTTTGGCTACCACATGCTGCGGTCTGGCGAGCGCTTCGACCACAATATAGGTAACGCGGAAGGCGTTCTACTTGACCATAATCGAAAAGTGCAAAGATAGTGAGGTGTTATATGACCCGACGACCACGTACACAAATGCTGCTGGGGGCGGTGGGCGCCGCTGGGACGGCCATCGCGCTGAATCGCCTCGCCCACTCGCCCATGATCCGCTTCGCCCGCATGACCGGCTCATCCATCGCGGCGCCCGACGCCGCCGGTTGGGTCACCGATTTCCTCAATGCCGCCTATTACCGGCGTCCGCCGGGGCTGCGGGAGGTTGATGATTTGCGGCTCGCGTCCTGCATTGTCACGACGCGTTGGCATCGCGCGGGGCATCGTCGGCTGCGCGCCTGGGATGTCCTGCCCGTCCATCGCGCCTTCGGAGCCGCTCGCTTCCTGGACAATCGGCGCTCCGACCGCCTCACGCTCAACCGCGCGCAACTCTTCGAGGGGGCGGCCCGTTTCCTCGGCCCTTGGTTCCCCGACGCCTACGCCGATCCCGCGCGGCGGGGCTGGGGTATCGCCTTCGAGTCCGAGGCCGAGCGCGCGGCGTACCGGCCGGAGGAGCGCCTGCGCGGCGCCCGCTTGGGTGAGCTAACGCCGCCCACGGCGCCCGGTCGGGAGCAGACGTGGCACACCTACCCCCCGGTCCCGGTGTCGTCGGCGAAACGCGTCATCGCCGCCCTCGCGCGCGTCGAAACGTGGCCCGACTACGCCGCTGAGGCGGGTCGCTTCACACCACTGCGTTCTTGTGGGCTGGCCGGCCAAACCTTCGAGATTGAGGTCGTGGCCCGTTCCACGTCGCGCACACCCGTCTTCACCCGCGGCTATGTCACGATCGAGAACCTCGTCACCCGCGACAATCAGGCGGATCTGGACGCCTATATCGTCGAGTTGAACGACCACATGACACGTTTTGGCCGCGATGAGCCCAAGCCTGTGCCGGATGGCGCGTCCGCGATCCTGGCCTTCGATCTCACGACGCACGCCGGACACTTCATGGGCGCCGCGCGTAACCGTTTGCTGCTCTATGAACAGGACGGTCAAGCCTACCTGCGCGCCGCAGGTACCTGGGATCCGATGCCCTGGTACGTCGACCAGGGTTACCGGCGCGCGGGCTACGACGCGCAGCGCGCCTTCTGGGGTCAGGCCGCGCCCGCGCAAAGCATGTTGCGCCAGATCGCGCTGGCGGTCGAGCATGGAAACGGCGGCGACGGCGCCGCGGACGTTGTGAGCACGATCGAGGAGGCGCCGCATGTCCACGCAGGGTAACAGGTACGACGCCGTTGTCATCGGCAGCGGCCCGAATGGGCTTGCCGCGGCGATCACGCTCGCTGAGAAGGGGCGTTCCGTGTTGGTGTTGGATGCGCGTGACAAGCTGGGCGGGGCGGTGGCGACGGACGACCTGACGCTGCCAGGGTTCCGCCACGACACCTTCTCCTCGGTCTACCCCGCCGCCGCGGCCTCGCCCGTATGGGCGCGCATGCCGCTGGAGCGTTTCGGGTTGCGCTGGGTCCACCCGCCGATCGCCATGGCGCACCCTCTGCCAGATGGAGACGCGGTGGCGCTCTACCGCGACCTCGATCGCACCGTCGCGTCGCTGGACCGCCAGGCCCCCGGCGACGGGGAGCGCTGGCGCGCCTTCGTCGCGCCCTATCTCAAGAACTTCGGCGCGGTGCGCGCCACCATGCTCGGCGGCTTTCCGCCCATCGCAGGCGGCCTGCGCCTGGCCGCCGCCTTCAAGCTCACCGGGACGCTCGAGTTCGCGCGGCTCCTGCTGATGCCGGCGACGGCGCTCGCGGTGGAGTTGTTCGAGAGTCAAGGCGCGACCGGCTGGCTGTTCGGCTCCGTCTTGCACGGCGATGTACCGCCCGACGGCGCGGGCAGCGCCATCTCGGCCGCCTACCTCAATATCCTGGGCCACGCCGTCGGGTGGCCCAGCCCTGAAGGCGGCGCGGGCCGTTTTGCCGAGGCGCTGGTGGGCTATTTTCAGTCGCTCGGCGGCGCCACACGCGTCGGGGCGCGTGTGGCGCGTGTGGTCACCGCCAACAATAGGGTGCGCGGCGTCACCCTCGCCGACGGTGAGTTCATCGCTACTCCCCTGGTGATCGCCGACGTCACGCCGCATGCGCTGCTGGACCTGACCGGCGACGCCTTGCCCTCGACCTACGTCACGCGCATGCGGCGCTATCGCTATGGGCCGGAGACGGTCAAGCTGGACTGGGCGCTCTCGGGGCCGATTCCGTGGGCGGCCGGCGAGCCGCGCCAGGCGGGGACGGTCCACGTCGTCGGACTACCCGCCGACGCCATGCGGGCCACGGCGCAAGCCGAGGATGGAATGCTGCCTGAGCACCCGCTCCTGCTGCTGGGGCAGCAGTCGCTGGCCGACCCCACCCGCGCCCCGGCCGGCCAGCACACGGCCTGGGCCTACACGCATACGCCGCGCGGATATCGCTGGGGCGCGGGCGAGCTTGAGCGGCAGGTGGAGCGCATCGAGGCGCGGGTGCAAGAGTTCGCACCGGGCTTCGGGGAGCGTATCCTGGCCCGGCACGTCATCTCGCCCGCGAGCTTCGCGGAGCGTGACGCCAACCTGGTCGGCGGCGACGTGGGCGGCGGCAGCTACGCGCTGGACCAACTCATCTTCCGCCCGATCCCCGCGCTGTCGCCGTACCATACGCCGCTGCGGGGGCTCTATATCGCCAGCGCCTCGACGTTCCCAGGCGGCGCGGTCCACGGCGTCGCGGGGCACGCCGCCGCGCGCCTGGCTCTGGTCGAGACAGCCCTGCGCCGTGTTTGGTCCTTACCTCGCGCCGAATAGTAGGGGCTTCTGGTAACGGCAGTGGTCTTTCACCGCGTGGAAGCCAATATGTTCGTAGATCTCCCGCGCCCCCACGTTAGCCGCGTCCACATACAAGCGCGCCTGAGCGATGCCCGTTACCGCGCAGCCGCGCAAGCATCGCAGGAGGAGGGCGCGGGCGATCCCCTGCCGTTGCCAGACCTGCCGCACCGCTACGTCGAGGATGAAGCCCTCTCCGGCGTACCGTTGGCTCAGGACGACGCCGACCACCTCCCGGTCCCTTGGAGCGGGCGAAACAAGACGTCAGGGATACCTGATGTGTTCACACGTTTCGATCCCCTCTAGTAGCTTGGAACCGCTCCGGCGCGAAGGGCGCCAGGTCGAGGGGGGCGGGCTTGCCCTGGAGCAGGTCCGCGATCAGCGCCCCGGAGTAGGGGCCAAGTTGCAGCCCCGACGCGCCGTGGCCGGTGGACAGGTACACGTCGCGCAGGCCGGGCGCCGCCCCCAGGATGGGGAGGTTGTCGGGGCTGGCCGGACGCAACCCGACCCGCGCCTCGCGCAACGTGGCGGAGGCCAGACCGGGGGCCACGCGCAGCGCCTCACCGAGCGCTTCGTGCGCCCCGCCCGCGGTGACGCGGTCATCGTACCCGGCGTCATCTTCGCGGGTGGCTCCGGCCACGATGCGATGGCGCGGGAACGTGAGGATGTAGTGCGCGTGGAACCCGAGTACGATCGGCCACTGGCCCGTCTCTGTCTCGCGCATATCCAGGTGCAGGATCTGACCGCGCTGGGGATAGACCGGGAGCGCGACGCTCAGCGTCTCCGCGAGTTTGTTCGACCACGCGCCGCCCGCGATGACGACGGCGCCTGCGGGGAGGGCGCGCCCATCCACCGTCACCTGGACGCCTTGATCGCCGTCGCGCGTCAGTACGGCGTCGCCGCGCATGACCGTCGCGCCGCGTTTTTGGGCGGCCCGTTGGAGGGCGTCGCGCAGCAGGCGCCCGTCGACCCGCGCCGCTTCCGCCACGTAGAATGCGTCTTCGATAGGGCCCAAGGCGGGGAATAGGTCTCTCGCCCCCGCGGCGCCCACCCGCGAGACCACGCCGATATGGCTCACGCCCGCCAGCCGGCGCTCCTCGACGAGGCGCTGGACGGCGGGCAGGCGCGCCGCTTCCTCGTCGTTGGTCGCGACAAAGAGCGCGCCGGCGACCTCGTACCCCGTCTCGGTCTCGCCATCCTCGGCCAGATGCGCGAGCAAGGTCGAGTAGTATTCGACGGCCTTGAAGGCCAGCGGGAAGTACGACGCGGCGGGCTTGACGCTGGTCGCGGGGGAGATGATGCCGGCGCCCGCGGCGGTCGCCTGGCCCCCGTCGGCGCGATCGACCAGGGTCACACTGAGTCCGCTCCGTGCCAGATGATACGCGGCGCTCGCTCCAACTACCCCGCCGCCGATGACGACCACGTCGCTCATGTCATGCCCTCGCTTTCTCTTTTCACCACATTGGCTCCCCTACCCGCCTCATTGTACGTCGATCCGTGTTCGTTACCGCGATCCGACGCCGCGCCTCGAAACGTCGGGCCATTTAGTTCTCGCGGCGACGGCACGGCCCTCACCCCCACTCCCATGGCTAACTGGCCCCTCGGCTGCGGCCGACGGTCCAGCGCACTCTCCCTGACGCGGGAGAGGGGGGCCGCCTGTCGGGTGGTGCTACGCGTCTCCCCTCGCCCCTTGAGGGAGAGTCGGGTGGGCTGTCGGAGCGGAGCGGAGAGAGACCAATCCGCATGGGGTGGGGGTGAGGGGGAAAACTAAATGGTCCTGTCGAAACGTTTGGGGGATGGCGCATATGCGGCGTATGCGGCATACTCAAGTCTGATCCGTCAACGTATTCATGCTCCCGAGCTACGCCTCATGTCGCGACCCTATATGAGCGCCCGCCAGGCCGCCCTGGCTCTTGGACTGTCGCCGCGCACGTTCCTGCGCGCTGTCGAACGCGCTGAGATTCGCCCCGCCTTCCGCACCCCCGGCGGCCGTTTTCGCTTCCACGAAGAGGCCATTGCCGCCTATGCCGCGCGCTTGGCCGCTGGATCCATGCCGCGATCGCCGCTCCCCGTGGCGCCATCCTGTGAGGAGCGGGACGTTGCATGGGAAAGCGAGGAGCGTTTCCGCGCGCTCTCCGAATACGCCAGCGACCTCGTCTCTATCCTTGGGGTGGACGGCCTGATCCACTACGCCAGCCCGTCGCACAAGCGCATCTTGGGGTACAATCCAGGGGCGCTGGAGGGGACGGACTCCTTCGCGCTGATCCATCCCGACGATCATGACCGTATGCGGGCGCTTTTTACCGCTAACCTACGCATGGGCGGTACGGGCGCTCCATGCGAGATGCGCTACCGGCACGCCAACGGCTCGTGGCGCACCCTGGAGGCGAGCGGCGTGGACCGTTTGCATGATCCGGCGGTCCGTGGGTTTATCGTCAATAGCCGCGACGTGACCGAGCGCAAGAAGGTGGAGGAGACGTTGCGCCGGGTTAATCGGGCGCGCGCGGCGATCAGCGCCTGCACGCGCGCCGCCGCGCGCGCTACGACCGAGGATGAACTCTTGCGACAGGTCTGCGATATCATCGTTTCCGTCGGTGGCTACCGCTTCGCGTGGGTCGGGTTTGCCCTGCATGACGAGGACAAATCGGTGCGTCCGGTCGCGCACGCGGGTCACGAAGACGGCTATCTCCAGGATATCGCGGTTTCCTGGGCCGATACGCCGCTAGGACGTGGGCCAATGGGTACGGCGATCCGCACTGAGCGGCCAGACGTGCTGCAGGACATGCAGACAGATCTCGCGTACGCTCCCTGGCGCGCCGCTGCCCGCGCGCGGGGGTACGCCTCCATGATCGCTCTGCCGCTTCGTTGTGAGGGCGAGGCGCTTGGCGCTCTCTCCATCTATTCTGGCGTTCCGGACGCCTTTGACGCCGAGGAGGTGTCGCTGCTCATGGAGTTGGCTGACGACCTGGCCTATGGCCTCGCGACGTTGCGGGCGCGTGTGGAGCGCGCCCGCGCCGAAGAGGCGCTGGCGCACCAGGCGCTCCACGACGCGCTGACCGGCTTGCCTAATCGACGCCTGCTCTACGACCGCCTCGATCAGGCGCTCCTGGCGGCAGGTCGAGCGGGCGTGTCCGTGGCTCTCCTGTTGCTTGACCTGGACCACTTTAAGGAGATCAACGACACGTTCGGTCACCACCACGGCGACTTGTTCCTGTGCGAGGTTGGCGCACGTCTGGTCGGCCTGCTGCGCGGCGCCGATACCGTGGCGCGCCTGGGCGGCGATGAGTTCGCCATCATTCTCGGCGAGAGCGACGCCGCCGGGGCGGAGCGCGTGGCGCGCCAGGTGCGGGACGCCCTCGACGCCCCTATTATGATCGAAGGGCAAGCGCTGCACGCGGCGGGGAGCATTGGTGTCGTCGTCGCGCCCGAGCATGGCGACGACGCGCATACGTTGCTGCGCCGGGCCGACGTGGCCATGTACGCGGCTAAGAGCAGCAAGGCCGGCCACGTCATCTATGCGCCGGCGCAGGATCGTCACAACCGGCAGCGCCTCACGCTCATCGGCGATCTACGCGAGGCCATCGCGGGGGGCGCGCTCGCGCTGCCCTACCAGCCGCAGGTGGCGCCGACATCCATGCCGTTTGACGCGCGCGGCGGCCGCGTCCTCGGCGTCGAAGCGCTCGTCCGCTGGCGTCACCCGCGACTTGGCGTGATCGCGCCAAGCGAGTTCATTCCCCTGGCTGAGCGGAGCGGCCTGATCAAGCCGTTGACCGAGTGGGTGGTGGGCGAAGCGCTGCGTGAGCGCCTCGCCTGGGCGCGCTACGGCATCCCGGCGCCCGTGTCGGTCAACCTGTCGGCCTGGAGCCTGCACGATCCGGAGCTGGCGTCGATGATCGACGGGCTGTTGCGAAAATACGGCGCGCCGTCGGACTGGCTGCGCATCGAGGTGACCGAAGGGACGCTCATGGCCGACGTGACGCGCGCGCTGGCGGTCCTCGCGGACCTTGTCGCGCTAGGCGTACGCGTGTCGGTCGATGACTATGGGACAGGCTATTCGTCGCTGGCCTACCTCAAGCGGCTGCCGGTCGACGAAATCAAGATCGACCGCTCCTTCGTGCGCGAGTTGAGCGAGGACGAGGCGGACGCGGCTATCGTGCGCTCGACGGTCGCGCTTGGACACGCCCTTGGCTTGCGCGTCGTGGCCGAAGGAGTCGAGGATGAGGAGGTGTGGCGCGCGCTCGGCAAGATGGGGTGCGATGTCGTGCAGGGATACTACGTGTGCCGGCCGCTCTCCGCCCCCCGGTTTCGGCGTTGGCTGCGCGATGCCATGCAGACGACGGGCCGCACTGTGAAACGGGAGAGCCCAGGGCTATCGCGTTCCTCACTCGGATAGCCGCAATGCGGCGCGCGCCGCGTGTTCGGCTGGGTGCGCGACGACGGCGACCTGCCCGCGTTCCCGCTGGCGCCCGATGCGCTCCAGCACCGCCGCGCGGAAGTCTTCCTCGTGGACCAACAGGCCGCCCGCGAGGGCAATAGGCAACCCATCGGGAAAGCGCAGCGGCGCGCCAGCCGTGAGCGCGGCCACGGCAAGCTCGTCGGCCGCATGCTCAACGATGTCGCGGGCCACGGCGTCGCCGGCGCGCGCCGCCGTGAAGGTGAGCGCCGAGAGCCGTGCCACTCTCCCTTTGTCTTCGGGATAGACCTGGCCCATCATCGCGCTCGGTTCGTCAAGGTCCCACGCGCGCATGATGAGGTCGAGCAGGATCGTCGCCGGGCCGCGCCCGTCCGCTACCCGCGCCGCGGCTTTCAGGCTGGAGCGGCCAATGTCGTACCCGCTGCCCTCGTCGCCCATGACATGGCCCCACCCACCGGCGCGTCCGGTGCGGCCCTCCGCGTCCCGCCCCACGACGTTCGAGCCAGTCCCCGCGATGATCGCCACGCCGACACCGCCGTCCAGCGCGCTGAGGATAAGCTCGGCGTCGTTCACCAGCCGGACAGCCCGCGCCACATCTCGTAGCCGAGGGAGTAGCGCGTCGTGATCGGCGGGGCGGTCGAGGCCGGCGAGACCGATCCAGGCGCCGCCCAGCGGCAGCGTCTCGCCGGCCATGCGCGCGGCGTTGGTTATCGCGGCGCGCACCTGCGCGACGGCCTGTTCCAGCCCCACCACCGCGTGGTTCGCGCAGCCGGCCGTCCCCCGGCCGCGCTCACGCCCCGCCGCGTCGATGACCACGGCGAGCGTCTTGCTGGCGCCGCCATCGACGCCGGCAAACAATAGGTCCTTGCGCGTCACGGCATCTCCTTCTTTTACGAGTATTGGCCTGCGACTGAAGTCGCATGGCAAACCACGACGACTGAAGTCGCGCGAGACGCTACGCCAGAGACACTTTAGTGTCCGCTTGTTTGCCATGCGACTTCAGTCGCAGGTCAACGGAGGTTCCTAGTACAGGTGGCAGCGGACACGGTGGTTCGGGCGTATCTCTATCAATGGGGGCGTGACGGTGCGGCATACGTCCATGACATGGGGGCAGCGGTTGGCGAAGCGGCAGCCCGGAGCTGGGTTGATGACGGTCGGGATCTCTCCGCGCGCCTCCACACGTCGTTTGTTCAGCCCCCGGTGCGGGTCGGGTACGGCGCTGAGCAACAACCGCGTATAGGGGTGCAGCGGCTCGTCCATTAGCGTGTCGCTCGACGCCGCCTCGACGAGGTGTCCCGCGTAGAGTACCAACGTTTCGTCGGCGATGTAGCGGGCGCTGGCGAGGTCGTGCGTGATGTACAGATAGGACACCCCCCCGTGTGTCGCGCAGGTGGGCCATCATGTTGAGGATGCCCATGCGGATCGACACGTCCAGCATACTGATTGGCTCGTCGGCCAGGATCACCTCGGGCTGGACGGCCAGGGCACGGGCGAAAGCGACGCGCTGGCGCTGCCCGCCGGAGAGTTGGTGGGGGAACTTGAGCGCCACTTCCTCGGGCGGCGTCAACCCCACCGTCCGTAGCAGGTCGTGGACCTGCTGTATCCCCCCGCGCGCCTCGCCGGGCCGCCGGTAGATCGTTAAGGGTCGCATAATGTGGTGTGCGATGGTCTTGGCCGGGTTGAGCGACGCGAAGGGGTCCTGGAACACCATCTGCACCGTTGAGCGGTAGCGCAACAGGTCGCGGCGGCCATGCGTCGCCGTCACGTCCTGCCCGTGCAGGAGCACCTGGCCGGCCGTGACTGGGTACAGCCGCGCCAGCAGCCGCGCGATGGTGCTCTTGCCACTGCCGCTCTCTCCCACCAGCGCCAGGATCTGACCCCGGCGCAGCGTGAAGCTGACATCCTCGACGGCGTGTACCCGGCGCACTGGGCCGCCCAGCCCGAACGGACCGCCGCCGCCGGCGTTGAAAAATTTGGATAGACCGCGTACGTCGAGGACGACGTCAGACGTTGAGTGCGATGGCGCTTGCATGGCGACCCTCTCTTTCATACAAATGGCAGGCCGCGCGATGCGCCATCGTCAGCGCCCGTAAGTCCGGCTCGACCGTGTGGCACACCGCCATCACATGCGGACAACGTGGGGCGAAGCGGCAGCCGGGCGGCGGCGCCACCAGGTTGGGGGGCGACCCTGGGATGCCCTGTAATTGTTTTTTCGCGCCGCTGACCGACGGGAAAGAGTTCATCAGCCCAACCGTGTAGGGGTGCTTGGGGTCGCGGAACAGGTCGGCCGCCGGCGCCGTCTCGGCGATCTTGCCCGCGTACATGATGGCGATGCGCGTCGAGAACTCCACCAGCAGCGAGAGGTCGTGCGTGATGAAGATGATGGAGAAACCAAAACGCTCCTTCAGGTCGTCGATCTGCTGCAGGATGTCGCGCTGCACCACCACGTCGAGCGCCGTGGTCGGCTCGTCCATGATGATCAACGCGGGGTTGAGCGCCAGGGCCATGGCGATCACCGCGCGCTGGCGCATCCCGCCCGATAGTTCGTGGGCGAAGCTGCGCAGGTGACGCCTGTCGATTCCCACCACATTCAGCAACTCGGCGCCGCGCTCCAGCGCCTGGCGCTTGCTCACGCGCTCGTGGGCGCGGATCGCGTCCGTGATCTGCTCCCCGATGCTGATGACCGGGTTCAACGCCGACATCGCGTTCTGGAACACGATGGCGACCTGGCGCCAGCGGAAGTCCCGTACCTGCGCCGGCGTCATCGCCAGGACATCGCGCCCGTCGAAAACGATCTGGCCCCCGCTGATGCGCCCCGGCGGCTTGATCAGGCGCATGATAGCGTGCGCGATGGTGCTCTTGCCGCAGCCCGATTCACCCGCCAGGCCCAGCACCTCACCACGCGCGACGGACAGCGAGACTGCGTCGACCGCGCGGGCGGGTCCGCGCGGCGTCATGTAGTCGATGGTCAGGTCGCGTATATCCAGCAATACGTTCGTCGTTTGCGCCTGGCTCGTGTTCACCTCGGCCACCACGCTCTCTGTCGTCGTCATAACGCCGCCTTGGAGTCGGCTATAGTGGCCGCGCTTGCCTGCGGCGCGCCCTTGGCCTTGGCCGGGCGCATCTTCACGACGCGCAGCCGTGGGTTGCTGATGGTGTCGACGGCGTTATTGATCAGGATCATGGACAGAATGGTGAGGGCGATAGCCAGCCCTGGGCAGACGAAGACCCACCACTCACCGCTGTAAAGGACCGAACCCGCCTGCGCGTTATAGAGCATGGTGCCCCACGTAATGTTGGTCGAGTCGCCGAGGCCCAGGAATTCGAGGGAGGACTCTAGCAAGATGGCCCCCAGGGTGGACGAGATGATCGTGTTGGCGATCAGACTGATCATGTTGGGCAGCACCTCACCGAAGATGATGCGCGGCGTCGATTCGCCGCCGACCACCGCCGCCTGCACGAAGTCGCGTCGCCGCAGCGACAGGGTCTGGCTGCGCATCACACGCCCACCCCAGGCCCAACCCGTGATGGTGATCACGAGCGCCATCGTCAGGCCCGAGCCTACCAGATTGCCTTGTCCCAACGGCGCGTAGGCGCTGAGGACGATCAGGAGCGGCAGCTGCGGAACGACGAGGAAAATATTCATGACCAGGCCCAGGACATCGTCGACCCAGCCGCCCATGTAGCCAGCCGTCATGCCGGCGAGTGTGGCCACGGTCGTCACGGCCAACCCCGCGACGAAGCCAACGGCGAGGCTGAACCGCCCGCCATACAGCACCTGCGCGAAGATGTCCTGCGCTTTGTCGTTGGTCCCAAACAGGTGCGCGGATGAGGGAGGTTGCGCGCCCGCCTGCGTGTACGCGTCGGGGGCGTAGGGAGTGAGCAGCGGCGCGCAGATCGCCCCCAGCACGATCACGCCGAGGATGACGCAGCCCACGACCGCCAGGGGGTTGCCGAGGACCAGGCCGACCCATGACGGCAGGTGTAGCCGGCGGCCGCGCGGGAGCGGCGCGACAGGCGGCGGTGTGATGAGCGCCTCCTGCCCTGATTCCGCCTGTGTGACGACGTCGGCGCCATTGAGTTGCTTGAGTTGCATAGTGTCAGGCTCCCTGTGTGTCGCGCACCCGTGGGTCCAGGCGGGCGTATAGGAGGTCGGCGACGAGGTTGGCGCCCAGCATGACCACCACGATCAGGAAGAAAATGGCCTGCATCAGCGGGTAATCTTCGGCCCCCACGGCGCGTACCATCGTATATCCCAGCCCCTGATAGCTGAAGACATCTTCGATCAGCACGAGGCTGGTCACGGAATAGCCCAGTACGATGGCGAAGCTGGTCACTTGCGGCAGCAGCGCGTTGCGCGCCGCGTACTTGAACATGACGCGGCGTGTGCTCAGGCCCTTGGCCTGAGCCATCGTGATGTAGTCTTCCGATAGTGTGTTGATCATGACGCTGCGCATGCCGAGCAGCCAGCCGCCGACCGCCGCGAGGAGCAGCGCCAGCAGCGGCATCGCGACGTGGTCGAGCGTGTCGCCAATGAATGCCGGAGTGAGTCCGGGGCTAATGCCGCCGCTATTGGTATGGCCGAGCGGGAACCAACCAAGCACGACGCCGAGGCCATAAAGGACCAGCATGGCTACGAAGAAGGGCGGGAAAGCCGCCGTGGTCATCGTGAGCGACGTCACCGCCGCGTCGAGGAAGCGCCCCCGCCACCAGGACGCCACGACACCGAGCAGCGTGCCGATGCCGAACGCCAGCAAGGTGGAGAGTCCCGCCAGTAGGAGGGTCCAGGGCAGCGCCTGGCCGATGATATCGTTGACCCGCTCGGGGAACTGGCTATAGGACACGCCGAAGTCCAGCCGCGTCAGGTTGCCGAGGTAGTGGATGTACTGCACGGGCAGCGAATCTTTGGGGCTGGGAAACTGCGCTTTGAGCGTATCGAGCAAATGTGGGTTGCTGGCGAGTTGATTCTGGTAGCGGGCGATGAACGCCTCGAGCGGGCTGCCGGGTAATAACCGTGGCAGGACGAAATTCACCGTGACACCGGCCCAGAGCGCGATGGCGTAGAACGCCAGACGCCGCAGCAGAAAGCGCATTGCCTACCTCTTCATCTCTCAGGGCCAATTAGTTCTCGGCGCGACGGCACGGCCCTCACCCCCGACCCCTCTCCCTGACGCGGGAGAGGGGAGCCGCCCGGCATGTCATGGGCCTCTCCACTCATCCCCGACCCCTCTCCCTACCCGTAGGAGGGGGGATGCGCCTCTATACGGAGGACGGCTCCCCTCTCCCGCGTCAGGGAGAGGGGTCGGGGGTGAGGGCCGCAAGGCCAGGTTTACTGTTTACCCGACGGGCGTGATCGTGGTCAGGATCTTGAGGTTGTCAGGATACTGATACGACGACCCAATCGCGTAGTAGTTGTTCTGGTCCGGGAAGCCGGTGAAGTTCTTGGTGCTATAGGTGTACCAGTACGCGTAGTTCATCAGCGGAATGATGGGCAGTTGGTCGAGCTGGATCTTCTGGAGCTGGTTGAGCAGCGCGTGTTGCTTGGCGCTGTCCGTGGTGCTGCGGAACTGGGCCAGCAGTTGCGACGCCTGGGTAGCTCCCGATCCATTATAGCGCTCGAAGTTCGCGTCGCCATTGGCGGTGGCGTCCTGGCCCGTGGGCACGTAGGATTCCGCCGACAGGTAGCTGTTGAAGTAGTTGTACGGGCTGACGCCGCCCGACGGCGCGCCGAAGAACGCGTTCATCAGGCCCTTGGCCCTCTTGTCGAAGAACACAGTCGGATCGATCTGCTTGAGGGGCGCGTCGATGCCGATCGCCTGTAGGTTCTGCTGGATGATCTGGAAGCTGGACACCCAGTCGGTGAAGCCGATCACGGGGTTGAGCTCGACGGTGACGGGCTTGCCCTGGGGATCATAGAGCTTGCCGCTCTTATACGTGAACCCGGCGGCGGTTAGGGTCTGCTTCGCCTTGGTTGGGTTGTAGGTCGCCAGGTCCTTGGCTTGAGCCGCCAGGCTTGGATCGACCCAGGTCGGGTACGCGGCGGCGATGCCGATGGCGTCCGACGCCGGTTCGTAGCCGTTCTCGCCGATCTTCGAGATGTCCGAGCGATTGATGGCGTAGCTGATCGCCTTGCGGAAAGCAACCGAGTTATAGGGCGCCTTCTGGTCGTCGAAGTAGAGGGCGATCGGTGGGTTGTTGGCGGCGTAGAAATAATGGTAGTGCGTGGGGTCGAAGCGCACGTATGCCCGCTGCGCGTTGGGCACGAAGACACCGGCCCAGTCGACGTCGCCCTTGATCGCGGCGGCTAACGCCGAGTTGTTGTCGGTGTAGGCGGGCGCCCTGATGCCGTCGAAGGCGGGCTTGCCGGTCTGCCAATAATAGCGATTCTTGCCCAGGATATATTCCTGCGCCGTGAACTCCTGCACGCGGGCGAAGGGACCGGTGCCGATGGGGTTGCTGTTCGTGAACGTGCTCGGGTTGGTGACCTTGGACCAGATGCGCTGCGGCACGATCGACACGTTGGAGAGAGCCTGCTGCACGATCGTGGTGTCCACCGTCCTGAAGTGGAGGGCCACCTTGTCCGAGCCCACCTGATTGACGCTCACCAATTGTTTGGCGCCCCACAAGCCGGTCTGGTCGGCGGCGGGGTATTGCTTACCGTAGTTGTAGGTGAAGGCGACATCCTTGGCGCTGAACAGCGTGCCATCGGACCAACGCACGTTGTGGCGAATGGTGACGAGCAGGGTCTTGTTGCCGTCGGTGAACGTGTAGCCGGTGGCCAGCCACGGATAGGTCCTGCCGCCGCCGGCCGTGGTCATGATCTCCAGCGGCTCATAGATAGCGCCCCTGGTGAAATCGAGTTGCGTGGCGATGAGGAAGGGGTTGAAGTTGCGCGCGGAAAACGTAGTATGAAAAGCGGCGTATAAGGTGAGGTAGACGGGCGACGCGGCGCGCGCCGTTCGCGCCGCGCCTTGCGAGAGGGGCGCGAGGCTGACGCTGGCCGCGAGCGTGCCGACGGCCGCTAGACGGATCGTCTGGGTTAGAGTCTTGCGCTGCATGATCTGTCACTCCTTGATTAGGCTGGATCATCGTCTCGACTGGAATCATTTTTCCAGTTATTCCCGACAATAACACTCTCCGCAAGATTTGTCAATACCTCTCCAAATCATGCTGGAGGCGCGCTACGTCCGCTGTAGCACACGATTAACAGGCATATTCAGCCCAATCAGCTGCTGATAATCAAAAATTCCCGTAAAAAATTGACGCGAAGATACAGCAAATCCGGTGGGAGTTGCTTGACAGCAGCTGTCTATTCGGCGTATAGTACGCCAAGTACCGGGATTTTTCGGCAAAGAAAGATGGGGTAGGTGCGTCTTGACTCCACGCCACGATCTGTACGGTCAATGGGTGGGGACAGGGGAGGGTAAGCGCTTATGAGTCTGCTTCTCAACGACCCAACACATGCGGGGGCTATGCTATGGTAAAACACGCGGACGGCGCGAACGGGCAGGGGCGCGGCGTCATGACGCGCGCTGCCCTGAGCGATGTCGCCGCATTAGCTGGGGTCTCGATCGCCACTGTCTCACGCGTGCTGAATGGCCGGCCCGACGTTTCCCCGGTAACGCGTAACGAAGTGATGAGGCACGTTCGTGAGTTGGGCTACGTCAGCAATCGCGGGGCGCGCACGCGGCCCAATGGGCATACGGGGCTGATCAGCCTTGCCGTTCCCCATATGCGGGGAGAATATGTCGCCGAGATCGTCACCGGCGCCGTCGATGCGCTCGAAGAGCGCAACGCCCGCCTGGTAATCTGCTCAGGGCGTGCGGATGTCGCGACCGGCGTCTCACTACGAGAGCGCCTGCTCTACGGGGCGACCGACGGCGCGCTCCTTGTCCTGCCCGCTGAATCCAGCGACGAGCTCGTGGCGCTCTACCAAAGCGGTTATCCACTCGTCGTCATCGACCCAGTCACGCCGATGGACGCGGAGATACCGGTGGTGGCGACGACGAATTGGGCCGGCGCCAAGATGGCGACCGAGTACCTGATTCAGCAGGGACATACCCATATCGGCGTCATCATCGGCCCAACGGGGTGGACGGGTGGAGCGGATCGCCTCGCGGGCTATCAGGCCGCCTTGCTCGCCGCCGGATTGCCGCTGACCCCCGCGCTGGTGCGACAGGCCGATCTCACGATCGATGGAGGGTACGAGGCCGCGCATCATCTGCTGTCCTCGCCGCATGGGGCGACCGCTATTTTCGCGCTCAACGACAGCATGGCGATCGGCGTGTTGCGCGCCGCGCGTGAACGGAGCCTCGACGTGCCCCGCGAGCTGTCGGTGATCGGGTTCGACGATCTGGAGATGGCCGCCGTCATGACCCCCGCCCTCACCACCGTACGGCAGCCGCTACAGGGACTCGGGCGCACCGGGGCCAACGTCCTGTATCAACTTCTGGCCGGACAGGAGTTGGATGCGACACGGGTTGAGCTATCCACGAAGCTGGTGGTGCGCGAGTCGACGGCTCCGCCAAGCGGCACGTCTTTCATGACATATTGAGACTAATTGAGATTAATACCGTTCGAACGATCGGAGTATTGCGATGGTTACGATGAATACTGATGAACTCGTTGGTCAGTTGGTCTGGGCCTTTATCAGTTCGGCGCAGGATCTGACGTCGGTCGAACAGGCCGTACGGGAGGGGCGCGTCAGCGGTATCTGGCTTTTGCCGACGGAGATGCATAGTCCGGGGGAAACGGCCGCGCTGATCGACCGGCTGCAAGCCGTCGCGCCGACCCCGTTGCTCATCGGCGTCGACGCGGAGGCCGGCCTGGGCTTGGTCATGGGCGGGGCAACGTATCTACCTACCGCCATGGCCCTCGGGGCGGCGGGCGACGACCAGCTGGCCTACGACGCGGCCGCGGTCACGGCGGCGGAGGCGCGCGCGTGCGGCATCAACATGGTCGCCGGCCCGGTCCTTGATGTGAACGTCAATCCGGCCAATCCCATCATCAACACGCGCGCCTTTGGCAGCGACCCCGCGCTCGTCGCCCGCCTGGGCGTCGCGTTCGTGCAGGGGTTGCAGGACGGCTCGCCAGCCCCATGCGGTGTGCGCGCCATCGGCAAGCATTTTCCGGGGCATGGCGACACGGTGAATGATTCGCACCTACAACTCGGCGTGGTCGACCAGCCACGCGAACGGTTGGACGCCGTGGAGTTGCCGCCCTTTAAGGCGGCCATCGCCGCCGGCGTGGCGACGCTCATGACCGCGCACGTCGCCTTTCCCGCGCTTGATCCCACGGGTGCCCCGGCGACCCTGTCGGGTCCGATCCTGACCGATGTATTGCGCGACGAACTCGGCTTTCAGGGCGCCGTCGTCACGGACTGCATGAACATGCACGCGATCACGCACAACTTCGATACCCGCGCCGCCGCTGTGCGGACTGTCCAGGCCGGCTGCGATCTTGTCCTGACGCATAAATGGGATCTGACCCACGAGGCGCTCGTGGCGGCGGCGCGCGACGGCCAACTATCGGATAGCCGTTTGCGCGAGGCGGCGGCCAGAGTGCGGACGGTCAAAGCGGACATTTTTGGTCCCGACCTTGCGCGCCCCCGGCCGCTCGATCCCCAGCAGGCGCGAGAGATGGTGGGTACGGCGGCGCACGCGGCGGTGGCCGACCGTATCGCCGCCTCGGTGACGGTCGTCGATGGGACACTGCCGGCGCCTCCTGAGAAGCCGCTCATCATGGCGACGCGCATGGCGCGCCGCTTCGGTCCGTCAGTCGAAGCGCAGTTGCGCGCCGCACTGACGTCAATTGGGTGGGCCGGCGCCGATGTGCTGATGCTCGATCCCACCCCGAGCGACGCGCAGACACAGCGAGCCATGCAGCGCGCGCGTGAGGCGGGCTGGGCCACGCTTTTGCACTTCAATCAGGTGCAGAGTTTCGATCCCGACGCCGTGCTCGTCAGTGAAGAGCTTGTGTCGCTAGTCGCTCGGATCGCGGATGCGGGTATCGCGATGTCCGTGGCCTCGCTGGGGTCACCCTATATCCTGTCCGGTTTTCAGGGCGCCGTCGCGCGCCTCTGCGCCTACAGCACCTGCGACGCGTCGCTCCGCGCGACGTTGCGGGTCCTCGCCGGCGTCGCCCAGGCTGAAGGGCGTCTCCCGACCCTGTTATAGCCCGACCCTGTTATAGCCCGACCCTGTTATAGATAGTAGGGCATGGGCGCGCCCCGCGATGGTGATGGCGGCCTCCGCTGGCCTGGCCTTAAAAGGTCAGGCAGCCTCAATCGCGGGGGCGCCCCAGTAGAGCATAGGCGCCTTGACAAGCGCCTTCTTTAGGGCTATAGTGGTCTATACCAGTATAAGCCGGGCTAGACGTAGAGGCGCGCCATGATGACGGTAGACAAGACCGCGTCGCAGCCGATCTATCGACAGGTCATTCAGGCGTTGCGGGAGCGTCTAGACTCCTACTACAGGCAAACGTGGTGCGAATGAGTCAAGTTTACGCGACGAGTTTGGCCTGGTCAATCCAGCGGTCGATGGATTCCTCGACGTGATCGAAGGAGGGGCGTAGCTCAGGGTCGC
>JAABUM010001208.1_pt1 | contig 39736 bp, 32 predicted proteins | sample 5559161 | NCBI WGS metagenome assembly JAABUM01 (sample SAMN10711868, study PRJNA513369) | rock metagenome | isolation source: Antarctica rocks | place: Antarctica: Victoria Land, Siegfried Peak nord
CCTAGCCCCTTGACTGACGGGCTTCACACCTCAGCACGTGCCGCGTGCTGACGCATGCCGTCGCACCCTCACACTAGCGCCAAGTGCGGCTCTCAGAGCAACACATAGCTCGGTTAAATGGCGCACCCCACGTATCGCTGCCCGGATTGCTGACGGAACCAATCGTGTACCGTCCGTCAAAGCGCCCGCTACTCAACAACACCACGCGGGTCGTGTCCAACATGCGTAGCTTGGCCAGAAAGCGTACCGCGTTGTCAAAGATGGGGCCATCCTGGGTCTCGTTGAGCAGCTCCCAGGCGACGACACTGGGATGGTTGCGGTCGCGACGGATCATCTCGCTGTTATTGTGATCAAATCGCTTTTCCATCTCGGCTGTGTACGGGACGTCTGGATACTGCATTGCGTAGCTATACCCGCTGTTGGGCGCTCCCAGCAACCAGTTAGCCATTGATTCCTCAATGACCAATAGGCCAATCTCATCGCAGAAGTCCAGTTGCTCTGGCCACAGGGCCTCAATTGAGCGGATTGCGTTAAAGCCGGCGGCCTTTGCATTGATGATATCGCGGCGGATATGATCTGGCACGACCGGTACCTTCATCCCGATAGGCACGATATTGCCGGTATGAGCGCTTTTCAGGAAGATGCGGTGGCCATTCAGGTGGAAGTAGCCATCAGTGATACGAAAGTCCCGGAACCCACAGCGGACGGATTTCTGGCACGGCCGCTGCCCAGGCGCCCGTAGTTCAGCGGTGACCCGGTACATGAACGGGTCATCCAGATGCCAGATCCGGGGCTGAGCAATGGTGAGGGTCACGGTGTGTTCTGCTTCCCCGGCAACACACGCCACGGGTTGTTCGGCGGAGTCCACCAGATCACCGGTCGCATTGGCGGCGGCCACACTGTAGGAGACCGTCCCCTCGGACGGCGCGCCCGTGCTGTTTCGGATGGTCGCTGTCACGGTGATGACCCCGGTCCGCGCATCCGCGCGAACAAGGAGGTCGGTGATCGAGACCGGTGGCGCGACCCGGAGTTCCACGGGGTACATGATGCCGCCGAAATTAAAGGTGCATCCTGCCTGGGGGATCATCACCTTGTTCAGGTGGGGGATCTGTCCCAAGGTATAGCCATCGATAAAATCGTAGGTCGGGTTCAAAACCCGGACGGCAAGCAGATTGTCGCCATCCTTCAGGATCAGATCCGTGATGATGACGTCGAACGGCGTCTCTCCACCTTCAAAGCCACCAGCATACCGCCCATTCACCCAGACGTCGGCGAGGTAGTCGACGGCGCCAAAGGTGAGACGGATGCCTTCGCCGGCTATATGGGCACAGTCTAGCCGGAACGTATGCCAGTACCAGGCGACACCATGGTAGCCGGGAAACACCTGCTGGATCACGCCGGGCACGGGGGCCTCTTGCGCGTCGGACCTGGCGCCGTCGAACCAGCGCTCCGCTCTCCCCTTGTTTTGTGGGTCCGTAGCCAACGTCCACACGCCGGTTAACGTCTGTACCCTTCCGCTGTTTGTCATCTCACGTCCACTTCCGCTCACTACAGGTCGTTCACATCAGCGTCGTCAGGGTATGTTTCACATGCGTTGGGGCATCATTCATACGACCTCGCGTCGGCCAGTTTGATCCTGAGGTATCCAACACGGCTGCTACACGCCCACATCAGCGGCACACTGTGTGAGGGTCAGGATCTGCTTCTCTCTTCATTCTTGGGGCTTGACAACGGCCACGGCCACCCAGTAGCGTCAGGATGAGTTGGCCACCTTCCGCGCCATGTCGGCCGCGCGTGGTCTCTGCTCTCGGCCAGATGTCACTGTCCCGTGCCAGGACTCCACGCGGCGCGGCAGCCAGGCAAGCGTGCTCACACGACGCCCCACGGCGCCGACATCCTGGTCATAGCATAGGGGTTGGCCCAGAGGTCTGTCAACAGTTGACTTCTTATAGTATAGTAGGGCAAGAGCTTGTGTGCGAGGGCTTGTTCCCGGTGCCGTGCTGTCGCCGCAACAGGGACACCGACCGCGACGTGGTGACGCAAGAGGGAGAACTCAGCATGAAGATCACGCGGATTGAGACCTACACGGTCAGTGTTGACTGGAAGAACTGGCTATTTGTCAAAGTCTTGACCGATGACGGCGTGTCTGGCCTTGGTGAAGCAACCATGAATGGTTTCATCAAGACCACGGAAGCAGCCATCCACGTATCCTCTCAATAACTTGGGGTGTCAAGTAGATATGAGTGCCCGCTTACTGCCACATATGGCGATTTCCTGGCGACGAGAGCTGCATATTATGGGACAGCATCGTTGTGAGTGATGACTTCCCCCTGATTATTGAGAGGATACCCATCCACGAACTGAAGCATTTCGTGGTGGGCAAGGACCCCCGGCAGGTCACCGCGTTGACCAAGGCCCTCCTGGAGACGATTCAGGACGGTGGGCATATCCACCGCCTGGCAACGGCGGGGATCGAGGTGGCCTGCTGGGATATCCTGGGCAAATCGCTCGGGGTTCCGCTCTATCACCTGCTGGGAGGGAAAGTGCGCGACAGCGTCCTGGGGTACGCCAATGGCTGGTATCGCGGTGAGCGCACCCCCGAGACGTTTCTGGCGCTGGCCGAGACAGTCGTGGCGCGGGGCTTCCGCGCGACCCGTTCGGTGCCTCCCAAACCACTATCGCGGAGGGCGACCTGCAGGTCGCTCACGACATCCTGCGGGCGGTCCGTGCTCGCTTTGGGCCGGAGTTCAAGATACTCATTGATGTCCACTGTCGCTTCATGCCCAGTGAAACCCTGCGCCTTGCGCGACGGCTGGCCCCGCTTGACCTGTATTGGTGGGAAGAACCCACCACGGCTGAACGCGAGGAACTGACCAATGAGATCGCCGCTGATTGCCCGATTGCCGTGGCGACCGGAGAGCAGTTCGACCGCGTGGGACAATTCATGACGCTGGCCAAAGGTGGACACGTCAGCATCTTTCAGCCGGAACCGATGTGCCTGGGCGGCATCGCCAATACGCTGGCCGTGGCGGCCATTGCGCGGGTCAACGGCGCCTGGATCGCGCCGCATCAAAGCGGAGGACCGGTGGCCACGGCGGTCTGCCTGCAGTTGGCCGCGTGCGTGCCGAATTTCCTGATCCAGGAACACTTCGATCCGTTCAACGCGCCCTGGGCGCAGGATCTTGTGACCTGGCATCCCACGATCAACCCTCGGAACGGCCATCTTTCACTGCCGGAGGCGCCGGGCCTAGGCCTGGATCTTAACCTGGATGTCGTGCGTGAGCATCCCTACGACCCGCATGCCTTCTTCGACGCGACCAGGGAAGGGTGGGAGAAGCGATTGGGCACAAAAGGGCACGACGACGCCCCTGTTTCGTGATGCTTGCAGCCTGGTAGTTCCCGCCGTATACTGTTAACAATTGCTTGGGTCAGGAGAGTAAAACCGCGATGATGGCCCGCGCTGGCGCGGCAATCACGGAGGAGAGAGGATGATGACTAACCTGGTCGCCGACTTGCACGAGCTAGACGCTTCGTTGGTGTCTGAGGACTTCATCAGCGATCCCTACGCCACCCTGGATCGCCTCCGCGAGACAGACCCCGTTCATTGGAGCGAGTCGATCGGCGGCTGGGTGCTCACCCGCTACGATGATGCATTGGTCACCTTCATGGAGGTGGCTTCCTATTCCAATGAGGGACGCCTCGGCCGCGCGGCGGCGTATCTCCCCCCGGAGTCCCGCGCCAGACTGCGCGCCTTCGAGGATCACTACCGCACCAAGGGGCTGCTGCACTCCGATCCACCAGATCATACGCGACTGCGCAAACTCGTGCTGAAGGTATTCTCCCCGCGGGCCATTGAGGCGATGCGCCCACGGATCCAGGAGATTGTTGACGACCTGCTCGACCGCGTCGAGCCCGCCGGAACAATGGAGGTCATTGAGGATCTGGCCTTCGCGCTGCCCGTCACGGTGCTCGCCGGCCTGCTGGGCGTCCCCACCTCCGATGGGCTGCAATTCAGGACCTGGGCCAACCACCTGCTGGCCTTTCAAGGGGTGAACAAGCCCAGTGAGCCAACCCTGCTGGCCGCGCAGCAGGCGCTGGGCGAGGCGCGCGCGTATCTGGCCGCACTGGTGGAGCAGCGGCGCCACGATCCCGGAGATGATCTGATCAGCCTGATGGTCACCCAGGGCGTGGACGGAGACACGCTGTCCGACGCGGAGATCATCAACACGGGCATCACTCTCTTGACTGCCGGTCATGAGACCACCACCTCGTTGATCGGCAACGGCCTTGTGACGCTGCTCAACCACCCTGATCAGTGGCGGCAGCTTCAGGAGGACCGCTCCCTGGTCACGTCAGCGATCGAGGAGGTGCTGCGCTTCGAGAGCCCCGTTGCCCGCCAGCCCCGGCTGATGAAGCAGGACACGGAACTGGGTGGCCGTACGCTCCGCGCTGGCCAGATGGTTTTCCAGATGCTCAACGCGGCCAACCGCGACCCCGCTCAGTTCCCCAACCCCGCGCGCTTCGATATCCATCGCACGCCCAACCGGCATATCGCCTTCGGCCGGGGCATCCATTTCTGCATCGGCGCTCCCCTGGCCCGTACTGAAGGATTCATCGTCTTCCAGACCATACTTGATCGGCTCCCCGGCATACGGCTGCTCGATCCGCTGCCTGCGTGGGACGTGAAAAAAGCCAATTCACGGGTGCTCACGTCGCTCCGCGTGGCGTTTTGAGCGCCGAAGCGGCGGCGTCCGATGATGCCGGGCCTGACCTGTCGGTCAAGAGGATAACCACACGGAGAGGAGAGCCACCATGACAAGCCTAACAACCCCGAGCGCCACCGTATCACCCGCGGATGTGCGGTTCTTCCAAGACAACGGCTTCCTGCATCTGAAGAGCGTCATCAGTCCTATGGAACTGGCTGCTCTGCGCGCCTACGAGGAGAAGGTCAGCGCGGCCGCCCAGGCGGACCTGATCCCCTGCTCGAAGTACCGCTACGCGACCGATCCGGTCACCGGGCAGCGCGTCCTGTATCGGATCAATTCCGCCGAGACGTTTGGGGGGGCATTCCTCAACCTGTACGGCAGCCCCATCAATTTCCGCATTGCCGAGGCCATCTTCGGACCGGATTTCCTGCCCTTTGGCGCGGCTATGGTGGTGAAAAGGCCAGGCTATGGCCCAAGTATCCCGTGGCACCGCGACCCGTCCGGGTGGAAAATCATGCCGGGCATCAACGTGGGCGTTTACCTGGACGACGCGACGCCGGAGAACGGCATGCTCTATGTCGTGCCGGGCAGCCATCAGGCGACCACACTGGATGTCCAGCAGCTCGTCGAGGAGCACGGCTTCCACATCCCTGGCTCCATCCCCGTCCCGGCCAAAGCTGGGGACATCGTGGCGCATAACGAACACGTGCTGCATGGATCACGGGTGGTCCGCGCGCACGGCGCTCGGCGGGTGATCTATTGCAACTTCCACTCCATTGAGGAGCAATTATCGCGCGGCGGCACATATACGCCCAGTTGGGCGCGCTTCTTTGTGCGCGCGGGGTTACACGCGCTCAGGACACGCGCGGCTTCGGAGGTTGGGCGGGGAGAGACTCCCTACGAGTGGAACCTCTCGCCGGGCTATCGGGTAACCCTGGGTGCACACGACTATGTCGAGATGACGCTCGAGGGCTGAGTGGAGTTCCAGATCGGAGAGCGGCACGTGCGTCCCCTCGCGGCAGGGGGCGCGGTATGTCGGCGCACCCGACCATCGGAAGAGAGGTTCAGATCAATGCCCGCACGGCCAGACGAATGGCAGATGCTTTTGACGGATGCTCGGGAGTTCGAGATACCCCCAAGATATCTCACCATGCTTGAGCAGGCGGGTATCAGTGTGGCGCTGGTCAGTGGCCACGAGCCTGAGGAGATCGCCGCGTACGGTGAACGGTGCCATGGCCTTTTCTTGTTTCGAGCGCGCATTGACGATGCCTTGCTGGCTACCCTGCCCAATTGCCGCATGCTGGCCCGCGTCGGCACGGGCTACGACGCCATTGATGTGCGGTCGGCACAGCGACGCGGCGTGATGGTGACCTACGTGCCCGACTTCTGTACGGAAGAACTGTCTGACCACGTGCTGGCCTGCATCCTTGGCTTCACGCGCCAGTTCCCCCATATCCTTGCTCAAGCCCATGAGCACCGGTGGCTGCCCGCGTCCGACGTGCCCCAGCCGCGGCGACTGAAGGGGCGCACGCTGGGCATCCTGGGCTTCGGGCGCTCCGGCCAGCGCACCGCCGAGAAAGCGCGCGCCCTGGGCATGGAGGTCCGGGTCTGGACACGGACGCCACGCCCGGAGGCGCTAACCCGCGCGGGCGCCCAGGCCAGCACGTTTGCGGAGGCGATGGCCTGCGATTTCGTGTCACTGCATGTGGCGCTCACCGAGGCGACCCGTGGCCTCGTGGGACAGCAGGAGCTAGCCCTGATGCGGCCACACGCGGTGCTCATCAACATTGCGCGGGGAGCGAACGTGGACACGGACGCGCTGGTTGACGCTCTCCAGGCCAGGCGGCTGGCCGGCGCCGCGCTTGATGTCGTGCAGCCCGCGCCGCTGCCCCCGGAGCACCCGCTCTGGTCGCTCCCCAACGTGTGGCTCACCTCACACTCCGCCGCGTTTTCAGTGGAGGCCAGGGACGACGCGTGGTCCACGGTGGTCGAGGATGTCCTGCGCGTGCATAGCGGGCGGGCGCCTCTGCATCCGGTGCCTGAGTTCACGTGAATCCGGCGACTGAGCTACATAGGGCATAGCGCGAGGCGCCGGGACTATCGTGCTCCGCGGTCCGTGGTCAACGCGCGCTCGTCGCCAGATGCAGGCGCCAGAGCGTGCCTCCGCCCTCCAGGAGGTAGGCGGCGCCGTCCGCGCCGCCCGGCGCGGGCGCAACAGCCACGATGGACTGAGGCGCCTCGGGGCCAGTGATGGGCTGCCACTCCCGGCTACCTTGGGCCAGGAGATAGAGCGCACGTCCCGTGGCGGCTACGACGCCAGACAGCGGTGGTCCCGGTAGCATCGCAAGACCGACGATGGCTGGCCGCTCACGGGATAGGGCCTGGCCGGCCGGGGTGCCCGCCTGGCCGGGGACGCCGCCCAGCGGACCGTAGATGTGCTCACCAATGGCGGCATACCACGCGCCATCCCAGGGCAGCGTGGCCGGCACGGCGAGGGCGGCGCGTGGCGTGGCGCTCTCATAGGCGGCCATCGGCGTCCATCCACCGCCCAGCGCGCCCTGCCACACCTCGATGCGCGGTCCATCGGGCTGACGGAGGGCCACAAACACCCGTTGATCGCGCTCAAAGGCCGGTGACACGGCCAGCGCCAGGATCTCTCGGCGTGGCCAGGGCACGCTGACGCGGCGCCATTGCCGCGGGTCATCGTCAAGGACTAGGATGCCGCCATCGTCCATCCCCACGATCAGCGTGCCGTCGCGCGCTAAAGCCAGCGACGCCACAAGCAGCCGCGCGGGCCAGTCTCCGCCCTGCTCCCACACGACCTGCTCCCCCTGAAGCCAGAGGCCGTCGGGTAAGGCTGCATAGAGACGACGCCCTCCCGCCGCGGTGGGCGGCCCGCCAATGGCCACGCTGGTCACCTGTCGGGAGGGCAACCCGTCGCTCACCTCTACCCAGGTCGCTCCGCCATCGAAGGACCGCGCGATACCCTCCCCGGCGCCGAAAGCGACGAGCAGCCTGTCACGCGCGACGGTGGGCGACAACGCCAGGCCGGTCCACTGGCGTGCGGCCAGGCCCTCATTGGCGGGCTGCCAGTCCGCCAGGGCCTCGTTCGAGCGCAGGATGCCGTCGTGGGAGAGCCCGACCAGCGCCGGCCCGCCGCTCGGAAACGCCGGAGCCAGCGCGAGGCACAGGGCGCCCGGCGCCTCCACGCGGAGCGCCCAGGTCTCACCGGCGTCACCGGAGACATACACCGCCGCGTCGGTGACCAGCAGCACGGTATGGTCGTCGGCGAAACCCGGCGACAGGGCAATGCCATTGACACAGGCGTCGCGCTGCGCGGGACCCACCGCATGCCAGGTAGCGCCGCGATCACGCGAGCGAAACAGGCCGGCGGCGACGGTTCCGGCGAAGAGGACGCCATCGTCGCCGAAGGCGGGCGAGATGGCCAGGCACTGCACGGGGGCTGCCTCCTCGGGAAAGCGCAGTTCACGCCAGGCACGGCCGCCGTTCGGGCTGCGGAACACCCCGCTGGCGGTGGCCGCGAAGAGTGTCCCATCCCGTGCGAAGCCCGGGGAGAGTGTCAGGGCCGATACGTCCAGATCGAGCAGCCCGAAGGTGGCGGGCTCCCAACTGATCCCGCGGTTGCGCGAGATAAAGACGCCATCGGCCATCGTGGCGGCGAAGGCCAGCCCATCACGGGCAAAGTCCGGCGACAGGGCAAGCGCGGTGATAGTGACCCGACGCCCCTGAAAATCACCGGCGCCCCAGCTAGCGCCGTCGCCGGTCACGCGGTACAGGCCACCCTCCAGGCTGGCCACCAGCGCCAGTCCATCGCGGGCGAAATCGGGCGAGACGGCCACGGCGGTGAGGGACACGCCCTGGAACCCAGCGTCGGCTCGCCGCCAGCGTCGCCCGGCGTCAGATGAATGAAACAGCCCGGCCATCGTCGCGGCGAACAACGTCGCGTCGTGGCCGAAATCGGGCGACGCCGCTATGCCGGTCACGGCGCCACCCGACGACGCGCCGAGACGTTCCCAGCGATACTCCACGTCAGGCGCCACGCAGTCCCCTGATCATCAGGGTCTGGCTTTCTTTAGCGGCGCCCGCATATGCACCAGCACATCGCTGCCCAGCGTCATCACCGCGCCGCTGACCGCCACCTCCAGGGCTGTCTGTAGCACGGGCACGGGATCGACGATGCCGGCCGCCCACATATCGACGATCTGGCCCGTGCGGGCGTCGAAGCCCCACCACGGTGGGCTAGCCGTGACCTGAGCAATGACTGTGCGTGGCTCAACCCCGGCGTTGGCGGCCATGGCCGCCAGCGGTTCCGCCAGCGCAGCCGCCAGCGCCTGGTAGGCGACCCTTTGGTCGCCGGACGCCGGCAGGTCGTGCAGCGCGCTCTGACAGGCCAGATAGGCGGCTCCTCCGCCCGGCGCGACACCGTGGCTCAACGCCGATCTGAGCGCGGTCACCGTCCGCTGGGCCAGGGCCTTGCGGGCTTGCTGCTGGCCCTCGGTAGGGCCGCCCACATACAGGATGGCCACGCCGCCCATCAACTTGCCCAGGCGTTGCCGGGCCTGCTCTCGATCGTCATCACCCGTCGCCGCTGCCAGCTCAGCCTTGACCTCGGCGATGCGTCGACGCAGCGCGGCGGGATCGGCGTCGCCGCCGTACAGACCAAAGTTGTCGGAGTTGGCCCACGCCTGGCGGACTCGCCCCAGATCGGCCAGGGCGACGTTCGCCGCGCGCTCCCCGCTCTCGGCGGTCACCACGCGCCCTCCGGTGAGCACCGCCAAATCCTGCAGAATGCGCGACCGGTATGGCTCATGGGAGGGTGCCTTGACGGCCACCGAGCGCAGCGTGCCTTGCCGATGGTTAGCCAACAGCAGCCCCAGAGCGCTGCCGGACACCTCATCGGCGATCACCACCAGCCCTGGGCAGTGGGCTTCGACCAGACGATCCAGCAGCGGGACGAGCTCGTCCGCCGCCGTGATGCGCAGGTCGCTGATCAGGATCAGCGGATGGTCCAGACGCGCTTCCTGCTTCTCCTGGTCGGTGATGAAATAGGCGGAGACGTAGCCCTGGTTCCAGTGGATACCTTCCACGTACTGCCGCTCCAGGCCGGGGGCATAGAGGTTCTCCACTTGCAGGTAGCCGTCGGCGCCCACGATATCAAAGATCTCACCTAGCATCGTGGCCAACTCGGCATCATGGCACAGGGTCTCGGCGGCGCGGGCGATCTCCTCGGGTCCCTCCAGGGGCCTGGCCTGCGCGCGCAACGCGGCGGTGACGGCGGCAAGGCCACGTTCCAGGTGATGGCGCAGCGCGATCGGATCACCCCCCGCGGCCACGTACGGACTCACGTGGCGCACCAGGGCCTGGAAGAGCACGGCCGTGATGGCACCGCCATCGCCGACCGCTTCGAACGTCTTCCAGACGGAATGGCGCAGCATCATCGCCCCCATATTGACGTACACATCGGGGATCTCGATGATGCGGCGCAGGATCGTGGCCGCGTCGTCGAGCACTTCGATGGGCCGGCCGGAGCGGACATCCTGCACGGCCACCGTCCGTGGCAGCGGCCCCAGGGTTGGCCGGACCGCCTCGGCCATCAGGTCAACGCCACGGCGCAGGGCGCCCCGCGCCGCGGGCCCGGAGAGGACGCCTGGAGGCGTCGTCGGCTCCGGCGCGTCTCGCGTCACCTGAGCAAGTTGTCGGCTGTTCAGCATCTACTCAACCTATCCTTCCAAAGGGTCGCCGCGCAACGGCAAGCACAGCATGGCGCGTGAGCAGGTCCGTTGCGGGTGATCGTCGGCGATGCGCGTCGTTGGGCCATCCGCGAAAGCGCGTGAGCGCTCTCCCTGGGATACGCTCCACGTCCCGCACGCATGGCCAGAGGGCGGCTGCAATCGCAGCCGCCCTCTGGCCAAAGAAAACAAAGGGGGCCGGCTCGCTGTTAGCCCTGGCCGGACCAGGAACCGTGGTCACCGGCGGCTGGGCCAACAAACGTGCCAGTCCACCGCAGGTTGCCGAATCCCTGCCGTGACCAGCCTGTTGCCAGCACAGTCCCGTTTTTCCCCATAGGAATGTCTATTGATGCGGAACCCTTGTCGATATTGACATATCCCTGCACAATCGTCTGGGGACTCCCATCGTAAGGAGCGAAGGTGCCGATCGCCCAGCCGTCCGCCGTCACGTTCAGGTTGATGGCCGCGCTAATGACGATCTTGTCCTTGCTCTTGGCGTCGGATCGCGCGCCCATATCAATATGGACGGTGATGGTCTGCGGTGTCAGCGACCACGTCCCAACGTAGGCGTTGCCCTGGGTGAGGGTGCCTGTCCATTGCCCGGTTGTGCCGACCGCGCCGCCAGCCAGGATCCACGTCCACCCTTTGCCCGCCGCAGTGAACAGAGCAAGCGCCGCCGCCCCGCTGCCCATCGTCCGGCCGCTCACATTGGCCGAGGGAGGAAGGCCGCAGGGAGGGCCAAACTCCTGATGGGCCGCGCATCCGGGCGTCAGCGGGGCCAGTCCAGTGGCGGTGAGGGTGGCCGTGAGCAGTCCGGTGCTATCTAGCGATCCACTGAGCCATCCATGTACTGGGGCGCCGGCTCTGGCCCCATGAACGACTTGAGCGTCAAAGCGATACGAGACAGCCGTGGTCGTCACCGCCGCCGCGGCCACTCGCCGTGCGCTGGCGGCCCGCGCCGATGGGACAACGGCGATAGTCATGATCAGGAGCAGACTACTGAGCAGACCAGAGACCGTCGCGCGCCACAATCGCTGCCTGTTTGAACTACGTGTCATGAACCCTTCCTCCTACGTGAAATGACCTGGGAAGCGATAGATGATGGTTGTGCTGTTTTGCGTGTTGCGCCGCGCGGCATGGCATGTGAGCCAGGGCGCGCGCGATCAGTGTGGCCAGGTGCGTCCCGGCGCCCCAATCCGACTATGAAACAGCCGATGGTTCTCTTCCCCCTCCCTTCAGGCCTCGGTCCACGACCCAGACGATCCGCGTCTTCAGCTGCCGCCGCCCGTTCCCGCTACGACGCCGACGGAGCACACCGGGCACCTCTCCTCCCAAGCGAGAGTAGGCCATCCGCGATTCGGCCCCGGGCCTACATCTTCAGCCCGGTCATCGCGATGCCCTCGATCATGTAGCGTGAGCCGAAGATATAGGCCAGCATCAGTGGGACGAGACTGACCACCGCTGCCGCGATCATCAAATCGTATTGAAGCCAGAAATACCCCATCAACCCAGACATCACCAGAGAAATAGTCTGTCGGCCCGGTGTTGTCAGCACAATCGAAGGCCACAGGAAGTCGTTCCACGCCCCCAGAAAGACGAAGATGCCCAGAGCGGCCATCGGGGATAGGGACAACGGCATAACGATCTGCAGGAAGATGCGCCACTCCGACGCCCCATCAATCCGCCCGCTATCTAACAACTCCGTGGGGATGCTAAACATAAACTGGCGCAACATGAAGATCCCAAATGTCGAAAAGAGGCCGGTGACAATGATGCCGGCGAGTTGATTGGTCAGGCCCATGCCACTCACAATCAGATAAAGTGGGATCATCACCACGGCAAAGGGGATCATCATTGTTGCTAGTAAGGTGATAAACAGGATATTCTTGCCTGGAAAGGTGAACTTAGCAAACACATACCCCTCAAGAGCGGAGGTGAACACAGTGGAGCCAACCACACACGTGGTGACAATGATCGTGTTCAGAAAGCCAGACCACAGGTTCGCCAGGCCAAACACGGTTTTGTAGTTGTCCAGTGTCCACACATGCGGGAATAAATCAGTAGACGACACCAACTCCTTGAAATGCTTGAACGAGCCCATGATGCACCACACAAGCGGAAGAACCGCGCCCAGGGCCACGATGACCAGGATGACGTGCAGGGCGATCTGATCCCAGGGCACTGGCTTGCGGCGGGAGCGCTGAACCATGGCTAGGGCAACAGGACCCGCTTGCGCGGCCGGCTGGGCCTGATCGTGGAAGCTAGATGATGTGCTCATCGGTTGAAACTCCGCCCTTCCTCAGTACGACCAGCGCAGTTGCAGCAGACGCAAGACCACCAGGGTGAGAAACATGGTGATGGCGAACTCAATCAGGGACGCGGCGGCGGCCTGGCCGAACTGAAGATTGCCAAACCCGGTATCGTAGATATACATGTTGAGCATATACGTCGCGTTGACCGGGCCGCCATTAGTCATCACCTTCGGCTCGGTGTAGGTTTGCAGCGACCCGATCACCCCCAGCACGAGCACAAAGTTCAGCGTCGGTTGCAGCAACGGTAAGGTGACCCGCCAGAAGCGCTGCCAGGCGTTCGTGCCATCCACCCGCGCCGCGTCCATCAACTCGCCAGGAATATTCAGCAAACCAGCCGTCAGGATCACGATGGTCACCCCACCGCCCTTCCAGATGGCGAAGCCAACGAGGGTGGGCAGGGCGGTTTGAGTGGCTTGCAGGAAGGTCGAGGTAGGCAGGTGCAGCTTGCCCAGGATCGCGTCAACGGGTCCGATATCCGTATCAAGAAGATAGCGTACCAGCACGATGACCGAGATAAGGGAGAGCACGACGGGGATGAAGATCAGGGTCTGGTACAGAGTGCGGCCCCGCTTGACACTGACCAGGCACAGCGCGATGCCCAGGTACAGCGGCACGCCCACGAGGTTGCCCAGGATCCCCCAGATGGCGCTGTTGCCCAGGGCGAGAGGAAACAGGGAGTCGTTGAACACCGCCGTGAAGTTCCTGAACCCGACGAACTTGTTCAGGGCGGGGTTGATCAAGTGATAGCTCGTGAAAGCAAGGGTGACCCCACGCACCAGCGCCCACACCGCGAAGATGCCATACCACACAATCAGGGGCACAAGCGCCACCAGCACAAAGCGTGATTGTGAGCTTTTCAGCGACCTGCTGACGCGGGCGCCGAGGCCCTCCGAACGTGTGGGAACAGGGATAGCTTTCATCATTCTTCCTGCGTAACCAGTCCTCAGCGACGTGTGGAGCGCCCGCCAGATGGGAGGCGCCTGTAGCCGCGCCTCCCATCTGGACTATGGCGTGGGCGCCCCCCTATTGCAGGTTTTGCAGATCAAGCGTGTACTGTTTGTACTGTGCTTCGCACTGCTGTTGCAGCATCGCCATGGCCTGCGCCGAGTTCATCTTGCCCAAACGAACAGCCTGGCAGGCCGCGAACGTGAAAGTCGACACCTTGTTGTTGTACCCCAGCCGGCCGACGTATTTGCAGGTTAACAGGGAGCGCTTGAAATACGGGGCCGTAGCCAAGGTATAAAAGCCGTTCGTCTTGTTAGCCGGATGGAACCGCGAGGTGTCGTTCTCGGTGAAGTCCTTCCAGGCCACGACGGGAACGCCACCATAGGTCAGGTCGAATGCATACTGGCCTTTGGGAGTGGCGGACATGCGCAGGAAGGCACGTTGCAGGTTAGGATGTTGCGACTTTACCGGGCCAACCATGCCCCATCCAACGCCCGTTCCAACACCGACCGGTTTGTGACCGTCGATAATGGGTGCGCCGGTCCCGACGTAGTCATATCCGTATTTAAGACCATCCTGATCAGCCTGAGCATTGCCCATCGTGACGGCAACGTTGCCGTTCAGCGCCTGACTGACATCGGCATCGGCGACATTCCATTCCTTCTCAATACCCATCTTGACCGGTTTTTCGACGTGGTATTGCATGGCCCGAATGCCAGCCTGTGTATTCCAGTTGAACTTATTGTTGGCAATATCAAAGACTGGTGTACCGATCGTGTTCATGATGACAGCCATGGACTCAAAGTCCCAGCCCTCACCACAGAGTCCCCAGCGCTTTACCTTGCCATTCACGGTGACCTGGAGGGCCTTGGCCAGGGCATAAAGCTGCTCGTAGCTGGAAAAGTATTCCTGGCCGTTGGTCGGTGGATACAGCTTCTCTAGGCCGGCTTTCTTGACCGCGTCAACGGGGACGTTCGCCACCAACCCGATCGCCCCATCCGTTTCAAAGGGCACACCATAGATCTCATTGTTCAGCGAGAACGGATCAACTGCATCGCCGGCAAAGTGGTTTTGCCAGGGTAACAGGTGGTTGTATTGGTAGACGGAGTTCTTGATCGGCGTCAGCGCCCCTTGCAGGATAAGGCCAGCCATCCCGGCGGCGTTTGTATTGACCAGGTCGGGCTGCGTACCCGCGGCGATGGCCGCGATCAGGGCCGAGCCGCCGGGATTCGACTGCGGCTGCACCGAGATCGTCGCGCCGTAGGTTTTCTTGAAGAGGTCAGCCAAGCGGTGCCCGGCCCCCACGTGCGGCTGATAGTTCAAGCCCCAATAGACACCCGTGGGTTCGATGGCCGCCGCGCGCACGGCCGGCACGGCCGCCGCGGCCGTCTTGACGCCTGCTTCCACCCCGGTCGCCGCCACCACACCCGCCGTGGCGGCGCCAGCGGCGGTTTTGAGGAAATCGCGCCTGCTCGCTTTGTGTGCTTTCATCATCAGAACTCCTTTGTCTGTAGATCCCTCATACCAAAAAGACACAGTGTCTACGCCGACCCACCGTCGCCAGAGTACCGGACAGCCCTTGTGCGCCTCCCCCTCTTCGGTCTTTACCCGCTAACCGCAAGCGCTCTCGCCCACCCATCTGAGTGTTGACAGTATACATGCAGCAGTGTGCGGTGTCAAGTACCTGATACGCAATTGTTAGGGTTCGTACATTATCGGTTTGTCGGCTCCTCACGACACAAGCCTTGGTTCGGTATGAATGCAGAACCAAGGCGTCTCTAGCGCGCTAACCTCGCTATAGCGTCACAGGAGAGCCATGGTGGGGTATCTTTGGATACTGCGTGAGCCCTGGGGCGATTGAGCGATCGCCCGGCGGGGACAAAAGCAGATGGTATGGTCAGAGAAGGCAGGGTGGGCACCGGGAGGCACAAGTCATTCCGTCCAGTAGGCGGCGCCGGGCAGGCTACCATCCATTGTGTAGCCGCCATCAAGGGTCAGCACCTGGCCGGTCATGTAGCGCGCCGCATCGGACGCGAGGAAGACAGCCCCGGCGGCGATCCATTCAGGCTGGGCGATCTCCTTGAGTGGGATGCGCTGGAGGAGCGCGCGCGTGACGGACTCCGTGTACATCGGCTTGGTCAGGTCGGTGTAGGTAGCCCCCGGCGCCACGCAGTTGACGGTGATCCGATGGGGGGCCAACTCGGTGGCCATCGTACGTGAGAAGGCCTCCATGCCGCCCTTCGCCGCTGTGTAGGCCGACGCGTTCGGCTCGGAAAGCGTGGCATGGATCGAAGATATGTTGATGATCCGGCCGCCGCTACCCTGAACAATCATCTGGCGTGCGCCCGCCTGGCTGCAGAGGAAACAGCTCTTCAGGTTGGTTTGCACGATGCGATCCCAGTCCTCCTCCCGCATCTCCAGCATGGGCGCCTGCAGGATGATCCCGGCGTTGTTGACCAGGATGTGCAGTCCGCCGAGCTGCTTCACCGTCCGCGCTACTGCCTCCTTAACCGCCGTGGCCATACCGACGTCCGCGCCAACCGCGATCGCCGACTGCTCCCGTGCTCTGATACCCGCCGCGACGGCCTCGGCGCGGACCATGTCCACGTCGACAATCGCCACCGCTGCCCCCTCATCCGCGAGAGCCTGCGCGATCGCCTTGCCGATCCCCGATGCCGCCCCGGTGACGAGGGCGACGCGCCCGTCCAGCCTGCCGGCCATCTGATTTCCTCTCCCATACGATGGGGCCGCGCATTCGTTTGCGTGCCTGTGATGGCTACACCTTAATATACGTCGCTGGACCTGATGGCCGCCATCATCAGTTCATCATCAACTAGATTCGCGGTAGAGGGATTGGGGATCTTGAAATACACGGCTTCGCCGCCGGGATCGGCAAACTCAGTCAACGTCACGCTCAGATCCGGCTTGCTCGGGATCGGATAATGGGCGCCTGGTCCCCAGGCCGTGACACGGCAGGCCTGCCCGCGCGGATACACCGTGTCGTCATCGAACGGCCCGTCAGGACCGTCAGGAACAAGGGCGACCAGACGTAAATCCTTGCCGCTGAGCTCCGGATGCCGCGACCGGTTCAGGCAGAAGACCGTCGGGCCACGCATGACCGCCACCCGGCTAGCCTGCATTTTTCTCCCCTTGATCAGCCGGAAAGGCATCGGCAAATCGAGCGTCACTCTGTCGTTCGCCTGCCAGGTGCGGTTGAGGTCCAGCCACGCTCCCTTGACGACTGGCGTCGCGACAGGTTGGCTATTCACTTCCACACGGGCGCCCTCACACCATCGAGGTATACGCAGCCTTACAACGAATCGCGCGGGCTGTGAGGGATCAAGGTGGATCACCACGCTGCTCGAGCGCGGATACTCGGTTTCCTGCCGCACCGTGAGGGAGATCTCTCCTCCCAGGTCCACGGTCGCCGTGGATGGCGTGTAGAGGTTCACGGCCAGCCCCTCGCCGGTCCGGTAGAAGACCATTTCCGGTAATTCCGCGATGATGCGCCTGAAATTATTGGGACAGCAGTAGGTGTCCGGGCCGAAATAGGCCCGAAGTCCTTCAAACGGAGCATAATAGCGGATGCGGCGTCCATCGGGCGACTGGGCAGCGAAGAGCGCGTTGTAGATCACCCGCTCCATGATGTCGCCGTAGAGGGGGTTGTTAGAGTACCGCAGCACGGCATCCAAGAACCGGATCAGGTAGGCAGTCGCACAGGATTCTCCCAGGTTGAGCGTTCCTTCCTGATTGTCATGCCAACATTCCAGGTTTCCGACGGCGCCCGTGATCGTCATGCCATCTCGGTTCAGCATAAAGTCGAGTACACGATTGGCGGAACGCAGCAAGCGAGGGTCCAGCAGCCAGGCGCTCAACTGGAACTGGCACAGCGTTCTGCACAGATAATCATAGGCGTGTCCCTCCAGCTTGCCCCAGCGTCCGGTGACGATAGCCTGATCCCAATCCTGTAGTTTGCGAAAACCCGTCAGAAAGTCCAGGTACTGCTGATCCTGGGTCTGTGCATAGAGGGCGAGGAAGGCTTCCTCCGAACCCAGGGTACTCATGACGCACAGATCAGGGACAGTGTCCGGGGCCGCCTTCCAACGATCCATTAGATAAGTCGCCAGCCTGCGTGCGGCATCCAGGGAACGGGACTCCTGACAGTAGCGGTAGTCCATGGTCAGTCCATAGATGAGATAGGACATTTCATGGATATCCCAGAGGGTCGTGAACCGGCGATCCGGCGGCATCAGCCCGAGGTAGCCATCCTGTTCCTGGAGGGCGATGGCGTCGTTGACAATGCGCCGCTTCACGTCGGTCAGTGCGGCATCAGCCTTATAGGCAGCAAAGCGCGCCAGAGTATCGATCAGTTTGCCCAGGCCGATGTAATCTCCCAGGTCCGTATTGCTGTCCTTTTGGATGAAAGGCTGGATAAAACCGCGGTGCAAGTCAATGGCGAGGAGGTTGTTGTCAATGGTCACATCAATGTGCCGACCGATCTCCCCGCCTATTTTAACGTTCCTGATACCTATGGATTCCACATCTCGCTCTCTTTCCAGCACTCAACAGGCCGCCGTTCTAGAGTAGCCTGTACTATCATGCCGTGTTGATTTCGACGAGCAGCGGGCTAAGCGGCGCGATCCGCACCATCAACTCCACCTGCGCATCATCGTGAGCAACCACCTCGGCGCCGGCGACGTGGCTGATTGCGCGTAGCCCGGTCGCCGCCAGGGTGAGCCGGACGGTGCGTGTCACCGCCTCACCCGTGAGGTTGAACAGCACGGCCACTGCCGCGTTCTGTCGCGGCAAGACATGCAGGTGCGTGAAAAGGTCGATCCCCACAAACTCTCCGTGCGCAAAGAAGGGCTTCAGCCGGCGATACCGGCCAACCGCCGCCTTGAGGGCCGCGTACAACGCGGTCGTGGGATCGCTGACGCCGCCGATGCCCAGATGGCGGCACGTCGAGGCGTACCACCAGAACGCCAGCATGGTCAGCGAGTCCCGCCCTTCGTGAATATGCAGGTAGAGCGGAATGTCATAGGCCAAGTTGTACTCATAGAGACTGAGTGCCCGGCCCGATAAAAGATCGTAGTACGGGTCCCACATGAACTCAAAGCCCCAATACTCGTCGTACGAGTTGGGCCTTCCGTGCTGATAATATAGCTGGTGATACTCGCCCCCAATCCGGTCGTGGGCTTCGATCAGCACATGCGGATAGGCGCGCTTGACGGCCTGGATCACCTCCAGCAGCCCGGCGGCGTGTTCCTGCCGCGTCAAGGGCACGGCATGCCCATGGGTGGGGTCCCAACAGGGCCCATAGTTGACAAAGTCGAACATGAAGAACGTCGCGCCGGCCTCCGCCAGGGCTAGGAGGCGCATAGTCTTCAACGCCTTCCATGCCGCGGACGCGCAGCACACGTGCGCGCCGATATACAGCGGATCATGGGGGAAGTTGATCCCCGCCGAGAAGGGGAGGATCTGCCCCTGGGCGTCGCGCCGATAGATCGCCGGCTCTTCGTCCACCTTTGTGGTATGCATCATTAGATGCAAGGAAAGGCCCAGGTGGTGACGGTCGCGCAGGTCACGCACGAAGTCGGTTTGTGGCCCCAGCCGCGCGGCATCCCACACCGTTGTGCCCTCCGCGATATCCCAGGTGGGATCAAGGTAGAGCGATTCCGCCCCCACATCGGCGGCGAGAGCGGCCTCGGCGTCGAGTTGTTGTCGCGTCTGCAGCGGCGCGTTGTCGCCCAGGCGCCAGCCCAGGTTATACAGCTCATTCCAGTGCAGCGGCGGGTCATAGTCGTCCGAGAGACCATGGCCACGTGAGCGCAGCTGCATTTTGTAGGCCTGGTAGCCCTCCGGCCAGTCGCCGACGAAAGTAGAGAGGCGCGTGGGGCCAAAGACAATCTGTCCCTCTGGCCCCAGCATTTGCGCGGCCTCAGGATCGCCGCGGTACAGTCCAGCGCCCCCGAAGCGCGCGCAAAGGTGATAGGGCACTGGCACATGGGAGGTGATCGCATCCATGACCGTCAGTGGTGACTGCCCGTGTGCTGACAGAACGTATTCTCCCTGAAACAGTGAGAACTCTATCGCCTCCTGATTGTATTTGGTTACCAGGAGGCCGTGCGCCGCATCGGTCAGGATCCAGGCTTCACTCCCGTGATCGGGCAGGTTGCCACGCGGGTCCCAGCGGGGGAACAGATCGGCTACGGCATACTCGGCTAAGCGGCGATCTCTATGTTGACCGAGGTGACGCCGCAGCGGCACAGGCACGAGACGAAAGCGATCCATGCCGTCTGTCCATGCGTTGCGCTCGCGGTCGTACAAGACCTTCCGAAAGCCGAACCGCGGATCGCTCAGCGCGTGCGTGTGGCGCCCAAAGCGATGCATCAGCGTGAGCTGCTCCTCCAGCCAGGGTTCATCGTCCGGGAGAGTGATGCGGTGGCGAATGTAGATGTCGGTAGGGCCACTACGGCCCAGGTCGAGCCGACCTTCGAGGATGAGATTGTGCGCGCCCTCGCCGTGCTGCTGCGCGCAGGTCACCTCGACGAGGCCCTGGCCGGTGTGGCGGAGGGCGCCGGTCGTCACGTCGAGGGCATAGGAGTAGCGTTCATCGGCAACGACGATGCCATAGCGCCGATCCACGATACGACACGGGCCGGCATCCCCCACCAGCCGGACGTCCACTTCCCACCATCGGTTGACCAGGCGAACCACTCCGGGTTCGTCCGTTGCCTCGTGCCGGCCATCTGCTTTGTCCACCGGCGATGCGCTCCTCTCCTGTGTGGGCTAAACAACGTAGTTCGCCTCCAGGCGTGCCAGCGATTAGCGTACACGCTGGTAGGTGATCACCGCCGCGCCGGGCCTGTCCGTGATCTCCACGGTCCGCCCTTTCCCCATCAGATCCTGCCCACCCACTCTCGTCAAGCCTTTCACTCATCTCCCCTTGGTCTTGTTGACCGATGCTTGGACACCTATGAGGCGACGACTATGCATAGCGACCGAGGAGCAGTTGCGATCTAGTCATCGCGCAACCGCTCCTCGGTCAAAGGCCTCGTCGTCGCTATAGCTGGCTAGCTATCCTTGGCCAGACCACGTCCCGTAGTCACCTATTGCCGGACCAACGAAGCTGCCCGTCCACCTGAGGTTGCCAAAGCCCGGCCGTGACCAGCCCGTCACCAGCACGGCGCCCATCTTGCTCATCGGAACGGCTATCTCGACTGAGCCATTTTTTGCGTTCACAAATCCCTGCACGATCGTCGGGTAGCTGCCATCAATAGGACTAAACGTGCCGATCGCCCAGCCATCCGCCGTTACGTTCAGGTTGATGCTTGAGGTGAGAACGACGTTGTCCTTGCTCTTGGCATCAGCTCGTCCGCCCATGTCAATGTGGACGGTGGCCGTTTGGGGCGTTAGCGACCATGTGCCAAGGTAGGCGCTGCCCTGGGTGAGGGTACCCGTCCACTGCCCGGCCATACCCACCGCGCCGCCAGCCAGGATCCATGTCCACCCCTTGCCTGCCGCGGTGAACAGAGCAAGCGCCGCCGCCCCGCTGCCCATCGTCCGGCCGCTCACATTGGCCGAGGGAGGGAGGCCGCAGGCAGGACCAAACTCCTGGTGGGCCGCGCATCCAGGGGTGAGAGGCGTCAGACCAGTGGCGGTGAGGGTAGCCGTGAGCAGGCCGGTGCTGTCCAGCGATCCACTGAGCCACCCATGTATGGACATCCCAGCCTTGGCCCCATGAACAATCTGAGCATCAAAGCGATACGAGACAGGTGCGGTCGTGACCGCCGCCGTGACGACTCTCCGTTCGCCAGCAGCCTGAGCGGACGGCGCTCCGGTGATCATCATGGCCAAGCCCAGACTGATAAGAATGCCCGCGACCGTCGTGTGCCACAACGTCTGCCTGTGAGAAGTACGTGTCATGAACCTTTCCTCCTACTTATGCATTGAACTGGGAAGCGCTAGATGATGGTCTTGCGTTGTGGGGGGTGAGCCGTTAGATTTGGGACGCGAGTCAGGGTGCCTGCGCGATATCCGTGTGTCATGTTGCTTACGATCGCCGTGGCTGACCATGAGGCAACCAATGCTTCTTCTGTCCCTCCCTTTGGGCCTCGGTCCACGACTCAGACAACCCATGTCTTCAGCTGCCTCCGGCAGGAGCGACGAATGGACGCCGCCGACCTCCCCAACACAACACCGACGGAGCACCCTGGGCAACTCTCCTCCCGGTCAAGATCAGGCCATCCGCGATCCGCCCTGGCTCTACATCTTCAGTCCCGTCATGGCAATGCCCTGGATCATGTGTCGAGAGCCGAAGAGATAAGCCACCATCAAGGGGACAACCGTCACGACCGCCGCCGTGATCAGGTAATCGTACTGCGTATAGTACAGGCCCTGTAGCCCGTTCATGATGATGGGCAAGGTTTGCTTGTCCTGACTGATCAGGACAATCGACGGCCACAGGAAATCATTCCAGGTCCCCAAAAAGACAAAGATGCCCAAAGCGGCCATCGGCGAGGTGGCCAACGGAATGACGATCTGGAAGAAGATGCGCCACTCCGACGCTCCGTCAATGCGGCCGCTATCGAGCAGTTCCGTGGGCACGCTGAACAAGAATTGTCGCAGCATGAAGATGCCAAACGTGGAGAACAGGCCGGTCACGATGATGCCGCCCAGACTGTCGTTCAGACCCATGCCGGTGATGATCAGGAAGAGCGGGATCATCACCACGACGAACGGGATCATCATCGTTGCCAAAAGGAATACGAACAGGATATTCTTGCCGGGAAACTCGAACTTGGCGAAGACGTACCCAGCCGAGACTGAGGTAAAAACGATCACGGCTGTCAGGCTGACGGTGACGATGATGGTGTTGCGAAAGCCGCTCCATAAACTGGTCAGGCTAAAGACAGCTTTGTACGAATCCAGGGTCCACACGTGAGGCAACAGGGCCGTGGACGTGAGCAGTTCTCGAAAATGTTTGAACGAGGCAAATACGCACCACACCAGCGGCAGCACGGCTGTCAGAGCGATGATGATCAAGATGAGGTGTAGAGCTACCTGACCCCAGGGCACCGGCTTGCGCCGAGCTAGCGTCACGGTTGCCGGCCCTGGCCGTGCTGGCGCCTGAGGCTGATCGCGCTGGTTTGTCCTGCTCATCGCCGTCTCATCCTTTCGTCAATACGACCAACGCAACCGCAAGAGACGCAGCACCACCAGGGTCAAGAATAGCGTGATGGCGAACTCGATTAGGGACGCGGCAGCGGCCTGGCCAAACTGCAGGTTCGTAATCCCAACATCATAGATGTACATGTTGAGCAGATACGTCGCGTTCTCCGGGCCGCCATTGGTCATCACCTTGGGCTCGGTGTAGGTCTGCAGTGAGCCAATCACCCCCAGAATAATCACGAAGTTGAGCGTGGGTTGCATGAGCGGCAAGGTAACGCGCCAGAAGCGCTGCCAGGCATTACTGCCATCCACCCGCGCCGCGTCCATCAACTCGCTGGGAATGTTGAGCAGCCCCGCCGTTAGTATGACGATTGTGACTCCCCACCCTTTCCAAATCGCAAAGCCCACGAGGGTGGGAAGGGCTGTATGAGTGCTCTCTAGAAATGTCGAGGTGGGGAGGCGCATCTGGGCCAGGATCCCATCAATAGGCCCGTTAGTCGCATCAAGCAGGTAGCGCACCAGGATGACAACGGAGACCAGCGACAGCACGACCGGCAGGAAGATCAGCGTCTGGTAGAGGTTACGCCCTCGCTTGACGCTAACCAGACACACCGCGACGCCCAGACACAAAGGCACACCGATGAGGTTACCCATGATGCCCCACAGCGCACTGTTTCCTAAAGAGAGGAAAAAGAGGGAATCATTAAAAACACTCTGGAAATTCCGGAAGCCGACGAACCTATTCAGGGCTGGGTTGATCAGGTGGTAGGTGGTGAAGGCCAGCTTGATCCCCTGCGCGAGAGCCCACAGCGCGAAGATGCTATACCAGACCACGAGGGGCGCCAGGATAGCCAGCACAAACCAGAAGCGGGGATTCTGAGAGGTCTTGCGTAGCCTATATCGGATGTCGTGTGATGAGGTGGGGACGGGAATCGCTTTCATCATTCTTCGTGCGTGTCTATCTGCTTTCTTGAGCGAGGCGCCAGCGAGTGAGTCGGTGAGGAGCAGGCTTTCGGTTCGCTCCTCACCGACTCACTCGCGGAGGAGGTTGCCGCCTACTGCAGATTGGTCAGATCGATTTTGTACTGCTTGTACTGCGCTTCAGCTTGCTTTTGGAGCTGCGCCATGGCTTGCGCGGAGCCCATCTTGCCCGCGCGAACGGCCTGGCACGCCACATCTAGAGCTGTCTCGACCCGGTTTGAGTACCCGACCGGACCGATGAACACACAGTTTAACAATCCATTTTGCCACCAGGATGACTCGGCCACATTTTTGAGGAAGGTCAGTCCGTTGGCGTCGAGGTATTGGTACTGCCCCCGTCTGGGATGGAGGAGGAGGTTTTTCCAGGCAGGAACAGGATTGCCGGCAGCAACATCGTAGGCGTACTGCCCTTCTTCGGTGCCCATCATGCGTAGGAACGCTATCTGCAGGTTGGGATGGCGCGGCTTGATTGGTCCGACAACACCCCACCCGGCCGCTGCCCCCGCGTTTTTGGGGATCTTGCCATCAATCTTTGGATAGCCGGCCCCTCGATAGTCATAGCCATACTTGTGGCCGTAGAAAACAGGGACGGCGTTGCCCATGGTGACCGCCGCATTGCCGTTCAACGCCTCGTCGATCACGGCAGATTGGTTATTCCATTCGCGTTCGATACCCATCTTGACCGGCTTCTCCACGTGGAGTTGCATGGCTCGGATGCCGACTGGCGTGTTGAAGTTGAACCTTTCATGCTGCGCGTCGAAGATGGGCATGCCCATAGTCAGCATTTGGCCGGCCATAGTCGCCAGATCCCAGCCCTCGCCGCAGAGGCCCCAGCGCTTGACTTTGCCGTTCGCAGTCGTCTGCAGCGCCTTTGCCAGGGCGTAGAGTTGGTCGTAGCTTTCGAAATACGTCTGGCCACTGGTCGGTGGATACATCTTCTCCAGGCCGGCCTTCTTGACGGCGTCGACCGGCACATTGATGTTACCCGCGATACCACCATCGGTTTCACACGGGACGCCCCAGATTTTGGTACCAAATGAGAAAGCCTGGACCGCGTCACCCACAAAATCCCGCGCGACATCGATGTGATTGTACGCATAGACAGACTCGTTAAGGGTTGTCAGCGCGCCTTGCAGAACGAGACCCACCAATCCACTAGCATTTGCGATGACAACGTCAGGCTGAGTCCCTGCGGCAATGGCCGCAATCAGGGTGCTACCGCCTGGATTGGCCTGCGGTTGAAGGGTAACGGTCGCGCCGGTCTTCTGCTTGAAGAGCTTGATCATATTATTAGCGAGAAGGATGTGCGGACCATAGTTCAGACCCCACAAGACCCCGGTTGGTTCGATGGCCGCCGCGCGCACGGCCGGGGCCGCGGCCGCCGCTGTCTTGACCCCTGCTTCCAGCCCGGTTGCGGCGACCACACCCGCCGCGGTGCCGCCAGCGGCGGCTTTGAGGAAATCGCGCCTGCTTGCTTTTTGTGCGTTCATCGCCAGAACTCCTTTGTCTGTAGATTCCTCATACCGTAAGGCACAGTGTCTACGTCGCCTGACCGTCGCCAGAGTACCGGATGTCCCTTGTGCGCCCCCTCCCGCTTATCTACACGTTACCGACTGACCGCAAGCGCCCTCGCCCACCCGCCCGAGCGTTAACAGTATACGAGCAGGTGGGGCCTGTGTCAAGCACCTGATGGGCGATGGGAACGACCACATAAGGGTGGCGCACGCCCGATCCGCATCACCCATCAGGGCCAGTGCGCCGAGAGAAGCGGCGCCTTCCGTGAGGCGCTACCTGACAACCAACTCCGCTGCCCGCGATCAGTCCTGGTGGCTTCCGCGCTACCATGAAAGGACCGGGCCATCAGGGCGCCTGGCCGCGGCGTCAATATGTGACAGAGGATGAGGAGGATCAATGACCCCACAGATAGAGGCGCGCGCCGTATCCGATAGCCACCAACCGCCCCGCTCACCGGAGTGGGGCAGGTGGTTATGGCGCGCAGTGCGTAGTCAGCAACTCTGGCTTGGAGCCATCGTGCTTGTGCCCACTCTCGTGTGGTACGTGGTCATCCAGGTCGGTCCCATCCTGGAGGCATTCTGGTTCGCCGTGTTCCATGTGGACGTGGCGAATATGGTGTCGTGGTTTGACATCTTCCAGACGAGCCAGTTTGTCGGCCTGCTCCGCTTTCAACATGTGTTTGATCCCGCGCTCAATCCCCAGTTCTGGCCGGGGGCACTGCACAGCGTCATCTGGACGGTGTTGCAGTTTCTGTTCGTGCTCCCGCTGGGCCTGTTGCTGTCCGTGTCTCTGGCTGCGGTCAGCCGTGGGCGCACCTTTTACCAGATCGCTATCCTGACGCCAGTGGTCACGCCGATGGTCGCCGTCGCCCTGATGATGGGCAAGCTGTTTGATCCCTACACCGGCCCCATCAATGGGGGGCTGGCGGCCCTTGGGCTGCCCACCTCGGGATGGCTGCAAGACCCCAACCTGGCGTTGCCGCTGGCGGCGGCTATCGGCGCATGGCGGTGGTTAGGGTTCTACATCATCATTATGACCGCCGGGATCCTCAACATCCCACATGATGTGAGCGACGCGGCGTGGGTTGATGGCGCTGGCGCCTGGCAGCGATTTCGGATGATCACGCTGCCGCTGCTGGGGCACGTGTTGACCCTGGTTGCCGTGTTGCTCCTGGTCAACTCGATGCAGGAGTACGCGCTCCCGTACATCCTTGGCGGTGGCACGCAGCAGTTCGATCCGGGGGCAGACCATCCGATTGAGTATGGACCGAACAACGCCCTTGTGCTGCTGAATCTGGCCCTCTTCAAGCAGATGTTCGGCGGCCTGTTCGTCGCCTTCGGCCCGGCCTCCGCCGGCGCGGTGCTGGAGTTCGGCGTGGTGTTGATCGGCAGTGTGGTGTTGCTGAAGGTGCTCCGCCCCACATGGTCCTATTGAGCGCATGAGGAGATTATAGAGACATGGTCACACCCACCTATTCACTGGGGCGCGGGCGGCGACTGGGCTCCCTGCTCTCACGTCGCCCCGGACGGGGTTCGCCGCTGAGCCAGGCCGCGCCACATGCCGTGCTGCTGGCCTTCTCCTTCGTGACGCTGGCCCCGTTCGCCTGGACTCTGGTCCAGTCGTTCCAGGCTCTCTCGGGTGATGTCGCCTGGACAACCCACAACTACAACCAAGTAGTGAACTATGCGCCTTTCATGACGAGCTATCTAAACAGTATCATCGTGGCGGTCAGCGTGACCGTCTCGGCCCTGCTCACCTCGATTCTGGTGGGGTTCGTGCTGGCCAAATACCGCTTTCGGGGCAAGGAACAGCTGTTCACCCTGCTGATCGCGGCGCTCATGGTGCCGTTCAGCGTCATCCTCATCCCGGTCTACGTCACGGTCGTCCACCTGGGGTTCGATGACAGTATCGGCGGGCTAATTGTGGTCGGGCTGTGGTCACCCTTCGGCATCTTCACGGTGCGCCAGTTTATGGAAGGCATCCCCTCGGAACTGCTCGACGCCGCGCGCATCGACGGGGCAGCGGAGTGGCGTATCGTGGCCCAACTGATGGTCCCGCTGTGTACCTCCGCGCTGACCGTGCTGGCTGTGTACACCTTCATGCAGAGTTGGGATAGCTTCTTGTTACCGGCTCTGCTCCTGCATCATCCGCCCCACTGGACGCTGCCCGTGCTGCTGGCCAGCGGTCTTGGCGCCTCAACGCCCCTCGTCTCGGCCGTGATCGTCTTGACGACCTTGCCGGCGCTGGTGATCACCGCCGTCACGGCCACCTATTTTATTCGTGGTATCGCTCTGGCCAGCGCGCATGGGTGACAGCGCTGGCCACACGATCATAGCCGTCCACAGGCGATGGCGCGGTTGCGTGCCGGCTCACGCGCGGTAGCGACGGTCTCCTGGCCGCACAGCCCCGGAACGGCGTGCGGCCAGGCTCTACGGCGTGCGGCCCGCCTCACGGTACAGGAATCCGCTGCCGACCATCGTGACCACAGCCCCAAGCAGGCCGACAAAGATGCCGATCCCGATACTCTCGCCCGATGTCGTAGACATGCCGGCTGTTGTCTTGAGCAGGTCATGCAGCAGGGGGACCAGCGCCAGTCCGCCAAGCACAAAGACGCCGCGCGCCATAGCGCGGCGACGCTCAGCCTCCCCCCACAGGGTCCATAGGGCGATGAACAGGGCGGTTGCCCCGATCACCAGGACGAAGATGCCCCACCGCGCATTGGCGTCAGTGCCCCCCAGATCCAGCGGAATGGTGTTCAAACCAGGAGGCACACTCGGTGTATCTGACGATCCGTCGCCCTGAGTGCCTACCTGTGACGACGTATCGGGCAGGCTGAAGCCCAGCGCCCCAATCTCCGCCCCCACGACATTTGACGCGGCGACGTCGATCACGCTGTTGAACCCGGTGGTCAGGTAGATGCCGTCCGGGCTAGAGGTGGTCGCCCACGCCAGACGCGGAGACTCGACCAGAGCCAGGCAGCCGAGCATGGTCAGTCCCCACCACCCCACCAACGCTCTCCGCGTCATGCCGATTCCTTCCGCTTGACGACCCCAGGGAGCACGCACTACGATGACTCCAGGGCCACACCTCTATTGTATACTGTTGATTGTTGGAACTGCTTGTGCTGGTCCGGCGCGCGTGATCAGGCGCTGGCGGGTCACTCCGACGGCCGTAGGGCCGCGTGTAGGTGGGAGGGAATGGGACGATGACGATGACGACGACCGTCCAGAGCAGCACGGTACAGCCTTTGATCGGCCGCTGGACGCTCGCGCTCGACCCGGAGAATAGGGGGCGCGGGGATAGCTGGTTCGCCGGCCCTCCCGATGTTGAGACGCGGGAAGCACGGGTGCCCGGTACCATTCAGCAGACCTACCCCAGCCAGCATGGCGTCGCCTGGTACTGGCACGCCTTTGTGCCCGCCCATGCCCCCGCAGCCGGCGAACGCGCCCAGGTCCGCTTTCACGCGGTGGACTACCTGGCCGAGGTGTGGCTGAACGGCCAGTACCTTGGTGGCCACGAAGGTGGCGAGACGCCGTTCACCCTCGATGCCACGGCAGCGGTGGCGCCTGGCGAGAACCTGCTGGCCGTTCGTGTGCTCAACCCGACCAAGACGCCCATTGATGAGATCGTGTTGGGGCAAACACCGCATCGCAACAAGTTCATGGATGACGACTTTCAGCCGGGTAGCTGCAAGAACTACGGCGGCCTCGTCCAGTCCGTGGAGTTGCTGGTGGCCCCAGCAGTGCGCGTCACTGATATCTTTGCCCGGCCGAACGTCGCCAACGGGCAGATTAATCTGACCATTACGGTGCATAACGACAGTGGCACGGCTATCCAGGTGGCGGTGGGCGCGCAGGCCGGTCCGGCACAGGGCGGGCCGGTGCTGGCCGCAGCCATGCTTGCGGCCGAGGCGGCCACCGGCGAGACACGCCACGAGACCACGCTGCGTCTCCCCCATCATCGCCTCTGGAGCCTCGACGACCCCTACCTGTATCGTGTCGCCGTCGTTGTGGAGGCCAGCGCGGGGGGGGTGACCTACCAGCACGAGCAGACGGTGCGCTGCGGGTTCCGCGACTTTCGGGTGGAGAACGGCTACTTTCGGCTCAATGGCAAACGCCTGTGGCTGCGCGCGACGCACACAGGGGATCACTACCCCATCGGCTACTACGAGCCGGCCGATGCGGATCTGCTGCGCCGCGACCTGCTCTATGCCAAGGCCGTGGGCCTGAATATGGTGCGCTTCATCGCCGGTATGGCCCTGCCGGCGCAACTGGATGTGTGCGATGAGCTTGGGTTGTTGGTCTACGAAGAGAATATGGCGGCGTGGTTGCTGCAGGATTCGCCGCGCATGGCGGAGCGGTTTGATCGCGCCCTGCGTGAAATGATCCTGCGTGATCGTAGCCATCCCAGCGTGGTGATCTGGGGCCTGCTCAATGAAACCTATGATGGCCCCGTGTTCCGCCATGCCGTGGACACGCTGCCGCTCATACGGGAACTGGACCCGATGCGCACGGTGTTGCTGAGCAGCGGCCGCTGGGATGGCGATCTCTCCATCGGCTCGGTATGCAACCCTGACGCCAGCACCTGGCAACCCGTCTGGGGGCGGGAAGGGACGGGTGCCGAGGCGACGCGGCCCGGCCCTGGCGTACCCTGGGGTGAGGGGCAGGCGGCGTACGTCGCCGGCGCCGGCGATGTGCATATCTATCCCCAGGTTCCACAGTCGGCGGAGACGAACGCCTTTTTGCGCCGCGTGGGCGACGGGGCGCAGCCCATCTTCCTCTCGGAATATGGCATTGGCAGCCTGCTGGACGTGGCGCATATCCTGGACCGCTACCAGCAGACCAACGATACGCCGGCAGCCGACGACCTCATGATGTTCCAGACGATGCGCGACGCCCTGGAGGCGGACTGGGCGCGCCTGGGCATGCGGGACACCTATCCGTTCCCGCGTGACCTGCTCCGGGAGAGCCAGCGCCTGCAGTCGCGTCAGCGGCTGGCAGGCCTCAACCTGCTGCGGGCCAATCCCCACATCGCCGGCTACAACCTGACAGGGATGCTGGACCACGCCTACACGGGTGAGGGGATCTGGACGTTCTGGCGGGAGTGGAAGCCGGGCATCGTCGACGCGCTGGAGGATGGGTTTGCACGGCTACGCTGGTGCCTGTTCGTCGAGCCCATGCATACCTACGCCGGGCGCACGGTAACCGTCGAGGCCGTGCTGGCCAACGAGGATGTGCTGCGGCCAGGGACCTATCCAGCCCATCTGCGTCTCTTCGGGCCAGCGGGGTGTGCCTGGGAGCAACCGATCACGGCCCGGTTGCCCGAGCCAGACGGCGGGGGCGATGCACCCCTGGCCGTACACGTGTTCAAGGACGAGGCGCTAATCAACGGGCCAGCGGGACACTACACGCTGGCCGCGCGGCTGGAGGAGGGCGGCAGCCCCGCCGGCGACCGCCTGAGTTTTTACGTCTCCGACCCGGCCGCGCTGCCTGACGTCCGGGCGGACGTGACCGTGTGGGGCGTCGACGAACGCGCGACGGCGTGGCTGACCGGCCGGGGCCTGCGCTGCCGGCCGTTTGGCGTGCAGGCCCCGTGCGGCCGCGAGGTGCTGCTCGTCGGTGACCTGTCCTCAACAACCGCCACGGAGGAGCAGTGGCGCGCGTTGGCCGAGCAAGTGGCCCAGGGCAGCACGGCTCTGTTCCTGTCCCCGATGGCCTTCCGACGCGGCGACGACGGGGTGGGCTGGTTGCCCCTGGCCACCAAGGGCCGCTGCCGGGAGTTCAACAACTGGCTCTATCATCGCGAAGATGTGGCCAGGCCCCATCCGATCTTCGCCAGCCTGCCCGGGCCGGGCATCCTTGATTGGGACTATTACGGACCAGTGATCCCGCGCTACGTGTTCGAGGGACAGCAGACCCCCGACGATATCGCGGCGGTCTTCTTCGCCACGGGCTACGCTCCCCTGCCGACGAAAACCGGCTATGCGGCGGGGCTGATCACCGCCGCCTACCCGTTTGCCGCCGGACGGTTCCTGCTGAACAGCCTGCGCATTCTGGAGAACGTAGACCAGCACCCGGCTGCCGATCGGTTACTGCTGAATATGATCGCCTACGCCGCGCGCCTGGCGCAGGGGCCACTGGTCCCATTGCCAGACGGTTTTGATGCCCTGCTCAGTGGCATCGGCTATCGCCCCTAGACCCACCTTTGTGCGCTTGACCCAGCGGCAACCGCTGGCCCTGGCCAGTATATGATGGCCCTTTGGGGAGATGACGACGTGAAGATCGAGAAGCTTGAGACAGTCTGGCTCGATGAATACCCCCATAATGTCTGGCTGCGCATCCATACCGACGAAGGGCTCGTTGGCCTCGGTGAAACATTCTACGCACCTCGGGCCGTGACCGCAATCATCCATGACGTGCTGTCAAATCTGCTGATCGGCCAGTCGGCCTTTGACAGCGAGCGTCTGTGGGCGGACATGTTTGCTACCGTGAACTTCTTCGGCTTCGCCGGGGCCGAGATGCGCGCCATATCGGCGGTCGACATCGCGCTCTGGGATCTGGTGGGCCAATACACGGGCCAACCGAACCACGGAAAGAGAGGACGTTATGAACGCGACCACGGCGCTACCTCACACGACGCGAGACGACATGGCGCTGGGCCGGGCGTGGACTGGAGCATTCGTCTCTGATCCCGCGCATCTGCCCATCTCATTTCTGTACGACGGCAGCAAAGTGACGGGTATTCCGGCGGCGTGGACACCGACGGCGCGGACCCGCTGGCTTGACGCCACCATGCGCGAAACGATTTTTGAGGGGACTGATCCGCGGACGGGTCTCACCCTACGCGTTGAGTGGCTGGACTACCGTGACTATCCCGTTGTGGAGTGGACGGCCTGGTTGGTCAATAGGGCCCACCAACCCACGCCACTCCTTCAAGACATCCTGGCGCTGGACGCTACCTTTGCTGGAGCGTCGCCCGTGTTGTGGCACAGCAATGGTGACTTTTACAGCGAGGATGGGTATGCGCCGGAGGAAACGCCGCTCCCCACGGGAAGCGCGGTTGCCGTGGCGCCCACGGGTGGACGATCTTGTGATGGGGCGTTCCCCTACTTCCGCGTGCGCTTCGCCGACCGTGGCCTGACCATCGCCGTGGGCTGGCCAGCACAGTGGGCCGCCTCTTTCGCGGGAACGGCCACCGGCGTCACGGTCACGGCCGGTCAGCAAAAGACAAGCCTCCGGCTGCTGCCTGGCGAGACCATCCGCACACCGCGGATGACCCTGCTGTCCTGGACCGGCGACACCGAGCGGGCGGTCAACCTGTGGCGGCGCTGGTATCTCGCCCATGTGCTGCCACGGCCCGACGGCCAGCCGCTGGCACCGCTGCTAGCAGTCGCCGCGACGGATGATGGCGAGGAGTTCACGGCGGCCACCACCGAGAACCAGATTCGCTACATGGATATGTTCACGGCAGCGGGCATCCCCTATGACGTGTGGTGGATTGATGCTGGGTGGTACCCCTGCGCCAACGACAACCACGAGCGCAAATGGGTCTTGACTGGCACATGGGAACCAGACCCGGCGCGTTTCCCCCAGGGTTTGAAGCCGGTCTCAGATAACGCGGCCACCCATGGCGCGGCGTTGCTGCTGTGGTTTGAACCAGAGCGGGTCGCGCCTGGCAGTTGGCTCGATCTGCATCACCCCGACTGGCTACTGCGCGTCAAGCGGACTGATGAGGGGTTCACCCAATGGGCCTTGCTGAATCTGGGCAATCCGGCCTGCCGCGCCTGGCTCACCGATCATTACTGCACGCTGATCGCTGCCAACGGGGTCAAAATCTACCGGCAGGATTTCAACTTCCCGCCGTTGCGCTATTGGCGCGAGAACGAAGCGGAGGATCGCCAGGGCATCACCGAAAACCTGCATGTGCAGGGCTATCTGCAGTTCTGGGATGACCTGCTGCTGCGCAACCCCGGCCTATGGATTGACTCGTGCTCATCGGGCGGACGGCGCAACGATCTGGAGACACTGCGCCGTTCGGTTCCGTTGCACTACACCGACTACGGGTACGGCATTCATGCGGTGAAACTGGCCTTTCACCACACACTGTACGCCTGGATCCCCTACTTCAAGGACTTCACGCTTTCCTGGGACGTGACCAACCCTGGCGACGACACGCGGTTCGATAAACGGACCGATAGTTTCTCTTTCCACTGCGGGCTGGCCCCCATGTTGTTCCTGAGTATGGATATCCGGAGGGACAACACGGATGTGGCCCTGGCCACCGCAATGGCCGGGATCTGGCGTGGAGCAGCCGACCTCCTATTGAACGGCGACTATTATCCGCTGACACCCTACAGCAAGGGCCCGGACCAGTGGGTTGTCTGGCAGTTTGATCGGCCGGAGCGGGGGGACGGGGTGATCCAGGGTATCCGGCTGGCGGCCTGTCCAACAGACGAGATCACCGTGTCTGCGCGGGCACTGCGGGCGGATGCGGACTATCTGCTCTCTAACCTGGAAACAGGCGAAACACGTGAGGTATCGGGCTCTGTGCTGACCAGCGCTGGCCTGACCTTGGCGCTGCCGCGGCGCAGCGGGGCCATCTGGTTCTATCAGCTAAAACCCGCCTCGGCGTCCTGAATAACCCACCCCGGCGTTCACCCGGGGTGGGGCAGGGCAGGTCACGGCGTAGAGCCGGAGGGGAACGGCACACCTGCTTGCTCGGCAAGGCCCGAGAGCACAGTGACGGTGTGCGCCGTCAGCGGGCAGCCCGCGCGGCTGCGCTGTTCCGCCGTTTTCAACTCCGGCTCACCGGGCAACATCACCTCACCGAAGCCGTCGGCGGGGGTGACCTTCTTGAGCGCCGCGCAGAACTGATCAACCCGCCGCTGGTAGGCGGGTAGGTCGTCAAAAGCCGCAATGTCAAGCGCTTGCACATAGTGGCCAATGGCCACGCGCTCCTGGGCGTCGTCCGTCCAGCGGGGAATGGTTGGTCCCCACTGGGTACCAATCAGGAGCGAGGTGGTCCATTCCGTCAGCATGGCCAGGCCGTAGCCCTTGGCGCCTGACATAGGCAGGAGCGCATAGGTGCGGGTGATCTCATCATCGTCGGATGGCTGGGTGACCGGCTCGCCGTGCCGATCAATCGCCCAGCCCACGGGGATCGTCCGATGATTCTTGCCCGCGGCCGCGACCTTCCCACCGGCGGCCACGCTTGTGGCCATATCCAGGGTAAAGCCGGGGTAGTGGAGCCCCGGCGGCGCTGAGATAGCGATGGGGTTTGTGCCCAGGAAGGGCTGGCGGCCGCCGAAGGGCACCACACTCGACTCGGCGGGCGACCAGACCATGCCCACGCAGTTCTGGCGGGCTGCCGCCATCGCGTAGTACGCCGCCGCGCCGAAGTGGTTGGAGTTCTTGACCAGGACCGTGGCGCTACCGGCCTCCCTGGCCATCCGAATGGCCTGCTCCATGGCCTCGGCGGTGGCTACATTGCCCATGCCGTAGTCGGCATCCAGGATCCCGACCGCCGCGCGCCGTTGCTCGAACGTGCGGCGCGGCGTGGGGTTAATCAAGTAGCGGCGCAGCCGCCGTACATACATGGGCAGGAGGAGAACGCCGTGTGTATCCACGCCGCGCAGGTTGGCCTCAACCAAAATGCGGGCCGACACGTCCGCGTCATCACGCGGCATCCCCGCCGCCGCCAGGACACCGGCCGCGAATTGCCGCAGATCATCCGCCGAGACGGTGCTTACGTACTGAATGGGCTGGTCGCGTTCGTTCATCCATCCCTCTTTGCATCCCTGCTCGTTGCCACTCCCAGCGTGCCGCTCTACGTCGCGGAGCCCTGCTACCCAGCGTCCACGCTGGCCAACTGGCTACCCGGATCATAGCATGATAGAGCCGGGCCAGAAGAGAGGTGGCAGGGCATTGCTGCACAGTGCGTGAGGCCCGCTGGTCACTTGGTGTGTAAGTGTTCAGAGTTGGGGTAAAGCGGAGCACCTGTGGTAGGCGAGGGGTATGAGCCTTGAAGAGGACGTGGCGACGCTGCGGACGGAGAACGCGCAGCTCCGGGCTGAGGTGGCGGCGGCGCAGGCGGTGAGTGCGCAGTTGCGCGGTGAGTTGCAGGCAGCCCTGGGGCAGCGGGAGACGCCGCCGCAGCCAGCAGGGCCGGGGAAGCCCGCGTTTGTGCGGGCGGCCACGCCGCGCAAGGAGGCCGCTGCCGACCAGGAGCCACGCAAGAAGCGGGCGGCCGAGCACAACAAGGGACGGCGGCGGGAGGAGCAGCCAACGCGGATTGTGCAGCACGCGCTGGAGCGGTGCCCCGACTGTGGGTATGCGCTGCGGGGGCAGAGTGTGGATTGGCGCCGCCAGGTGGTGGAGCTGCCGCCCCCGCCGCCGGTGGAGGTGGTGGAGCATCAGTATCTGAAGCGGCGCTGCCCGGTGTGCCAGACATGGCACACCCCCCACGCGGAGGCGGAGGGCGCGGTGGGGCAGGGGCGGCTGGGTATCCGGCTGCTGAGCGTGCTCGCCTATCTGCGCACGGTGGCCCGCCTGCCCCTGCGGCTGATTCAGGAGCAGCTGGCCACGCTGCATGGGCTGCGGCTGAGCGTGGGGGGCATCCAGGGAGCGCTCGAGCGGGTGTACCGGGCGCTGGCGCCGGTGCGCGAGGCGTTGCAGGCGCAGGCGCGGGCCAGCCCCAGCGTGCATATGGACGAGACGGGCTGGCGGCAGGATGGGCAGAATGGCTATGTCTGGACGCTGTGCACCACGGGACCCGCAGCGGTGCGCTACGACGAGTATGACCCGAGCCGGGCGGGGGCGGTGGCCCGCCGGGTGCTGGGGGCGTATCAGGGGGTGCTGGTCACGGACTTCTACGCTGCCTATGGGCAGGTGGCCAGCACGCACCAGTCCTGCTGGGTGCATCTGCTGCGCGACCTGCACGCCCTCAAGGACGCGCACCCTCAGGACTGGCACGTGATCGGCTGGGCGCGGGCGGTGCGGCACCTCTACGACATCGCCCAGGCAGCGGCGGAGTCTCCCCCCGCCCCCACGCCTGCGGAGCGCGCCGCTCTCGCCCAGCTGCTTGATCTGCACCTCCAACAGCTGGGGCGGCGCTATGCCCGGCAGACTGGCCATCCCTGCCGCGCGCTGGCTCAGCGCCTGCTCCGCCACCAGGGCCAGTTCTTCGTCTTTGTGCAGAACGAGGACGTCGCTGCTGACAACAACACCGCCGAGCGGGGCATCCGCCCCATCGTCATCATCCGCAAGATCAGCGGCGGCTCCCGCAGTGCGCAGGGCAGCGCCACCCGTCTGGGCCTGGCCTCCGTGCTGGGCACCTTTCAAGCCCGCCAGCAGGACCCTCTCGCTGCCTGCATCGCCGCCCTAAGCTAGCACTTTCGTTTCCCCCAACTCTGCACAGTTTCCTTGGTGTATACTGTTGATAAAAGCCCCAGCTATCACGTACAATGATACGGATTGAGTCGTCCGGAAGCGATATGGGGTCGTGGCAGCCAGGCTGGGGCCGGTGTGTCGTTTTCAGCCCTGACCGTCGGACGCTGGCACCCGAGATTTGTCGAACATCTAAATCCCCGTCCTCTATTAGAGCGTTGGCCGATCCGCGGTCTACAAGGCTGAAACGAATGAACGTGGACACCAGTGAAGTGATGCAATCAGAGCCACTGTGGGAGCGTGTGGTCTCCGCCATGCGGCTTTCAATCGTGCTGGGTGATCTCTCGCCCGGCGCTCACCTGAAGGAACCGTTGCTGGCGCAGCGCTTCGGCGTCAGCCGCCTGCCCGTGCGCGAAGCAATCGCGCAGCTCGAGCGCGAGGGCCTGGTGCGCGTCGAGCCTCGCCGCGGCGCGTTCGTGGTGGGGATCAGCAGTCAGGATATCAGCGATATGTACGAGTGCCGCGTGATTCTGGAGTCGCACGCTCTCGTCCAGCTGGCTGAGGGCATGGACACCCAGGGGGTGGCCAGCTTGGGCGTGCTGATTGACCACATGAACGCGGCGGTGCGGGCAGGACATGCTCAGGGGATGGCCGCGTCGGATATGGCGTTTCACCGTCTGCTGGTTGTGCTGTCGGGTAATCGAGCCCTGTTGAGCGCCTGGGAGCCGCTGGCGCCCTTGCTTCAGACACTACTGACCAATGCCGAGCTACCCCTGCCGCGGCGAGTGCGCGTCGTGGAAGACCACCGTGCAATGCTACGCGCCCTGGAGAACCACGATGCGGATACCGCGGAGGCGATCCTGGGTGACCACCTGACCAGTGAGGAACAGCTTGTTGTGACCACGATCGGCGTGGTCCGTGAACGACGCGACGCGCGCATGAGTATCTGAACAGATGTTTGGTGGGTGCGTGATCCAGATGGGAAGCACCGTGACGAACGGCGCGATGCGCGGACGAGTATGCGGAAGACACCCACTGATCCGCGGCTCGGTGCAGACGGCGCACAGGACACGGGCGGTGGAGGGGTCCATGCTGGGGTACCGATGAGGCAATCATGCGCGGGAGCGCGCGCAAGGCGCGAGGGATGAGCGGCGACGGCATTGGGATAGTGCCAGAAGGGGCTCTCTGGGAGCGCGTGATTGTGGCCATGCGCCGCGCCATCGTGTTGGGCGAACTGGCGCCCGGCGCTCACCTGAAGGAACCGTTGCTGGCCCAGCGCTTCGGCGTGAGCCGCCTGCCTATTCGCGAGGCACTGGCCCAACTCGAGCGCGAGGGGCTGGTGCGCGTCGAGCCCCGCCGCGGCGCCTACGTACTAGGGGTCACCGCGCGGGACATCAGCGATATCTACGCGTGTCGCCTGATGCTGGAGGCGCGTGGCGTCCAGCGGGCCGCGGCGCGCGTTGATGGGCTGGGGGTGGCTAGTTTGTATGCGCACGCCGAGCAGATAGAAGTGGCGGAGACGGTCGAGGCGCTGGCCGCAGCCGACATGGCCTTCCACCGGCGGCTGATCGTTTTATCGGGCAGCCGCGCCTTACTCACGGCGTGGGAGCCGCTCACCCCCCTGATCGAGACGATTCTGGGCATCTCCAACTCCATCTTTTCCGATCTGCGGCGGGCCATCGAAAGCCACCGTGCGCTCACGCGGGCCGTGGAGCGACACGACGCGGACGAGGCGCTGGAGCTCCTACGGACGCATCTGTCGTCGGGGGAGAAGACCGTGCATGAGGCCGTGGCGGCAGTGGACGCTGGAGCCGCCAGCCGAGTGCAGGCAACGTGATCGCGGAGTAGGCGGAGCAGCCATGCCTCAGATGTTGTCGCGCGTGGCTGGCCAGAGCACGCTGCCCGCCGCATTCAAGGACAGGTTGCCGCCATCCACCGCCAGCAGGTGGCCGGTGATGTAGGCCGACGCGTTGGAGGCCAGGAAGACCGCCGGGCCGACCAGATCCTCTGGCTGACCCAACCGGCCGAGCGGGATACCCTCCAGTAGATGGGGCCCTAACTTAGCATAATCCCACCCGGTCGCGTCTTCGATGGTTTGCCAGCCCTTTGTCCAGAACTGAGCCGGCAGGATGGCGTTGACGCGGATGCCATGGGGGGCCCACTCCACGGCCAACTCCTTGGTCAAGCCATTGATACCGGACTTGGCCACGCTGTGGGGCAGGTTACCTCGACCCATGCCAGAGATGCCGCATGTCGAACTGATATTGATGATGCTGCCTCCGGCGCCCCGGGCCATCATGCGCTTGCCCGCTTCAATAGAGCACAGGAAGGTGCCGGTGAGCGACGTGCCGATGACCCGCTGCCAGTCCTCGAACGGCAGGTCCTCAGGCCGGTAGCGCGCGCCGACACCAACATTGTTGATCAGCACATCAATGTGGCCGACTATCCTGTCAATCTCCGCGTACAGCGCCATGATATCGTCATGCCGCGCGTTGTCGCAGGCGATTGACCAGGCGCGGCGTCCGAGATCCTCAATCTCGCGGCATGTCGTGCGGGCGCCCTCCGCGTCTATATCGCTGACCACGACATCGGCCCCTGCCTCGGCCAGCCCGATCGCCATGGCGTGGCCCAGCCCGCCGTGGGCGCCCGCTCCCGTCACCACTGCTATTTTGCCCTGGAGATCAAACAGACGTGTGCTCATCCTCTTTCGGTGGGCCCCGCGCCGACGGCCCTTCTCCTCTTCCGCTTTGGCGCCTGCGTCGCCAGACTCCACTGCGCGCCCACAACCGCCCTCAGCAGTATACCCGCACGACGTGTTGACTGTCAACCACAATGTAGACTCCTGGCAGGGCCTGCAAATTATCGAGGAAGAGAGGGAGGGGAGACCAACAAGGCGAGGGCGTGGTCAGGATTGGCGGCGAAGAAGCGGCGAGCTTCAGCGATAGTGGGGGTGCCCTGGCGATGGATGAGAG
>JAABUM010001209.1_pt1 | contig 39735 bp, 29 predicted proteins | sample 5559161 | NCBI WGS metagenome assembly JAABUM01 (sample SAMN10711868, study PRJNA513369) | rock metagenome | isolation source: Antarctica rocks | place: Antarctica: Victoria Land, Siegfried Peak nord
TTTATGTACGCCTGTATTATACCCGATAGGCTCAAACATCATGCCCTCAGAAGGGCACGGAGCCTTATCATAAGAGCCTTATATCCCACATGGCTAAAGCCAGGGGTCTTACGGCTCTTATGATAAAAAGGTGTCAGATCACTCCCCACCCCCAATCCTGGGGGGGTAGGAAGGGAAGATACGCCCGTAGGGGCGCGATTTATCGCGCCCTCTTCTCCTGCCGCGCCCTCTTACTCCCCCAGAATTGGGGGCCGGGGGGCGATCTTCTACCTCCTCATTATTGGGGGCCGGGGGTAATCTGACGCCTTTTTATACATACTCTAAAACCCCTGCAAGAAGCTGACGGTGAGGACGTGCCGGCGCAGGATCTCGCCGTAGTCCGCGCCGCCCGTGCCGGAGCCGGGGGGAAGGACCGTGCCGGGATAGGGGTCTTCGCGGTACTGGCTGTAGGCCAGGCCGACCGACTGGGATGCGCCGAGATGATACGCCAGGGCGAGATCCAGCGCGGAGGCGCGGACGGCGGGGAAGTCGGCAGAGGCGCGGCGGCGGTCGCGGGCCTCGACGGAAAGGTCCAGGCGCGGCCCTAGTCGCTGGCCCAGCCGCAGGAAGACCTCGTTGCCGTTGGGGCCGACCGGGTCCCCCAGCGGCAGGTCGTCCCGGAAGGAGGCCAGGGCGAGGGAGCCGGGCGGCAGGCGGGTGTAAAGCTCGCGGTCCGTGTGGGTGAACTCCAAGACCAGATCGGTCCCCGACCGGGCCAGCGCGTCGGCGTAGCCCAGCAGGTAGCCGATCTTGCGCGGCGTCTTGTTGCCTTTTCCCAGACCTTTCGGGGCCTGAAGGTCGTCAATGTAGAACTGGCCGTAGACCCGCCCGGCGCTGCCCGGCCCGCGCGGGGTGACGGTCAAGCCGAAGTTGAGGTTGTAGTTGAACACGAGCGGCTCACGGTTGTTGCCCAGGTACAGCTTCTGGTAGGCATAGTACGGCAGGATTTGCAGGGGGGCCTTGCCGAATTCCGTGGAAGTGTAGTCTTCCTCCACCGACAGCGTCGTCCGGTCGCCGAGCGGGTGCTCCAGCCGCCGCGCGCCGCCGTAGATGGTCTGGCCGGCGTTGCGGTAGCGTGACAGGAGCTGGGTCAGCCGGTAGTCGCCCAGGGTGCGCCCGAGCGAGAACGGCAGCTCCAGTTGCAGCGTCGGCCGGGCGGGCGCGTTGTCCGAAAGGAGCAGGTCGCCCCGGTAGCCGCTGCCCCAGCGCTGGCGCAGCTCGCCCAGGGTCACGCGCAGGCCATGGCTGCTGACCGCCGTGACATAGGCCTCGTCCACGCCGTTTAAAACGTCCGGGTTGTCCCCGCCGCTCTGCCCGCCGCCACGGGTGCTGATCGAAAAATGGTCCCGCGTCTGCCGGTACAGGTTCGTGACGCTGACCGTGTAGGCCCCGTCGCGCCCCAATGTCCCCAGGAGGCGCCCGCGCCCCAGCAGCTCACCGTGGCGGCGCAGGGCCGTCCCGTTGTCGTCGCGCCCGCCGGCCACGGCCTCGGCGAAGCCGGTGAGGACGGGCGTCCCCGTCGGCGTGACGGTCTCCGGGAGTGTGCCCAGCTCGGGCGCGAGCAGGCGGCGGCAGAAGGCCAGGGCGGCGGCGGCGCGCGGGTCGGCGGGCACATCCGTGACGGGCCGCAGGAGATCGGCCAGTTCGCGGCGGGTGCGGAGCCGCGCCGTCACGCCCTGAAGGTCGGCGGCATCGGGCGCTCCGGGCGGCAGCAGGTGCTCGGCGCCCAGCAGGGCGACGGCGTCGTACAGGCCCGACCCGGCGGGGACCAGGTCTTCGGGTGAGGCGGCGCGGGCGGGGGCAAGGGCGACGGCGGCCAGAAGCAGCAAGAGGCCGACGGCATGAATGCCCCGCCCTGAGCGGCGGGGCGTATTCCACGGGGCTGAACCCCCGTGCTTTAGAAATGCAAGCCCCCGCCGGCGCGGGCGAAGATTGAAGAACACAGACCCAATGACGTTGATGCCCGCGCCGGCGGGGAGCTGCTCTTCCGAAGCCCAGGGGTTCAGCCCTGGGGGTACGCCGGGGTTCAGCCCTGGGCAGCGCAGGAGGTCTAATGCGGCAAGGATTGTTCTCAAGATGGGGTACTCATAGGGGCGCCGCCCCTGCCCGGCCTACGGACGGCGACGCGCCGCTGCCGACGGACGGCGACGCGCCGCTGCCGGGCAGCAGCCGCTCGAAAATGGCCTCGTACTGGCGCGCGACGCTGACGCGCGTGTAGCGCGCCTCGACATGCCGGCGGCCCCGGCGGCCCATTTCGGCGCACCGTTCGCGGCTGTTGTAAAGTGTCTGCACGGCGTCCGCCAGCGCGCCGGCGTCTTCCGGCTCGATGCACAGGCCGCAGCCGGACTCGGCGATGACGTGGGCGGTCTCGGAATGGCCGTCCACGCCCGCGATCATCGGGCGGGCGACGCCCATGATCGTGAACAGCTTGCTGGGGACTGAGTCGTTGGTGAAGCCCCGGCGCAGCGGGATCAGGCCGATGTCGGCGGCGGAATACAGCAGGGGCACCTGGTCGTAAGATTGATACGGCAAAAACTGGACATTGGTCAGTTCCAGCGCCCGGGCCTGCGCCAGCAGGGCGGGCTTGGAGGCGCCGTTGCCGACGATGGCGAACAGCAGGTCGGGGATGTGCCGCAGCCGGTGGGCGGCGTCCAAGACCGTGTCCAGCCCCTGGGACATGCCGACGTTGCCGGCGAACAGGGCGACAAACTTGTCGTCCCAGCCCTGCGCCCGGCTGAACTCGTTGCGGCGCGGGTGCGGCGCGACAAAGGCGGCGTCAATGAAGTTCGGGATGACCTCGATCTTCTCCGGCGGCACCCCCTTGGCCGTCAAGTTCTGCCGGAAGCCTTCGGAGATCACCGTGATGGCCGCCGAGTGGGCATAAACGAACTTTTCCAGCCTCTTGTAAACGGCGATGACGAGGGGATTCTTCATGACGCCCATGCGGATGGCGACGTCCGGGTAGATGTCCTGGATGTTGGAGATGAACGGGACGCCGCGCAGCCGTCCGAGCAGAAAGGCCGAGGCGCCGTTGGTCAGCGGCGGCGAGGGCGAGGGCGTGACGATGACGTCCGGGCGGGGCATGAGCTGCCCGGCCAGGGCGGACAGCAGCGTGAACGACAGGTAGCTGAAAAAGCGCGGCAGCAGCTTGTCCTTGTTGACGGGGACATACGACCAGACGCGCTGAACCAGGATCTTTCCCTGCCGTTCGCGCATCCACGCCTTGCCCCGGTACTCGGGCCAGATTGCGTTGGTCGAGTAGTGCGGCATGCTGGTGACGACGCGGACATCATGCCCCTGCTCCGCCAGCTCCTCGGCCAGCTCGGCCATGAGGATGCCGGTCGCCGCGTTGTCCGGCTTGTAATACATCGTCAGAAAAAGTATCCGCATGAACTCATCCGCCCCGTTCCGCCCCGGCCGCTGAGAACTGTAGAATTAGTTCTTAGTGCTTGCCGGTCGGCGCGCTTCCGCCGGGGGAAGGTCGCCACCGGTCCTCGTTGGCCTGGTAGATCTCCTGCAAAATCGCCTGGATATTATACTCTTGTTTCCACCCAGGATAGTGCTGCCGGAACTTCCCGTTGTCGCCGATCCACCACAAGTGGTCACCGGTCCGGTTCTGCTCCTGATAGGTCCAGCGCAGTTCTTTCCCGGCGATCCGCTGCCCGGCCTCAATCGCTTCCTGCATCGAGCAGTTGGAAAAGCGGCCGCCGCCGATGTTGTAGACCTCGGCGACGCGCGGCGCCTGGGAAAAGGCGTCAAAGGCGCGGATCAAGTCGTTGGAATGGATGGCGTCGCGGACCTGTTTCCCTTTATACCCGAAAACCGTGTACGGCGTCTCGGTCATGAGGCAGCGCATGAGGTACGCCAGGAACCCGTGGAGCTGGGTCGCCGCGTGCTGCGGCCCGGTCAGCGTCCCGCCCCGGAAGCAGGCGGTCTTCAGGCCGAAATAGCGCCCGTACTCCTGCACGAGCACATCGGCGGCCACTTTGGAGGCCCCGAAGAGGGAATGCAGGCACTGGTCAATCGCCATGTCCTCCCGGATGCCTCCCTCATAGGGGTGCCCCGGCGCGATCTCGTAGCGCGTTTCTTCTTCGATCAAGGGCAGCCGGTTGGGCGTGTCGCCGTAGACCTTGTTGGTGGAGGTGAAGATAAAGACCGCGTCGGGGCAGTGCCGACGGGCCGCTTCCAGGACATTCAGCGTGCCGACGGCGTTGATATCAAAGTCGGTGAACGGCTCGCGGGCCGCCCAGTCGTGCGAGGGCTGGGCCGCCGTGTGGATGATCAGGCTGACCGCCGTGCCGTAGCGCGCGAACAGGGCATCCACCGCCCCCCGGTCCCGGATGTCCAGGGGATGGTGGGCATAGCGCCGGCCCAGCGCCGCTTGGAGGGTCTGGACGCTGCCCGCCGTGCTGGCCTCCTCGCCGAAGAAGACGCGCCGCATGTCGTTGTCCACGCCGACGACGTCCATTCCGGCCCCGCCGAAGTACAGGGTCGCCTCGGACCCGATCAGCCCGGCGGAGCCGGTCACGACTGCAACACTCATTGTTGTTTTCCGCTCATCGCTTTCCCCCTCTAAGACATTCCCCGTCGCCGTTCGTTTCAACAATTTTCGCGCGTCAACGATTTTCGCGGGCCAGGGGCAGCCGGCGGCCCGGCGTCAATAATGCCTGTGCCACGGCCCGCTGCACTTCCTCGACCGTGATCCCCGTCATGCAGTGCGGCTCGTCGAGGATGCAGACCGGGCAGCGGAAGTCCGCGCCCGGACGGTGGCCGCTGCCGCAGGGCGAGCAGGGGATGTCGTGCGCGACGACCTGGTGCAAGACGTGGGGGCGGCCCGCGCCCCAGGGACCCGCCCGGTGGTGGCAGCTCGCGCCGAACAGCGCGACGGTCGGCACGTCCAGAGCCGGCGCCATGTGCGTCGGCCCGGCGTCACCGCCGACGAAGCACCGGCAGCCTTTTAGCAGGGCCGCCATCTGGCGCAGCGTCGTCCGACCCACCGCGTTGATCACGGCGGGGCCGAGCGCCTCGTCGAAGGCCGCCCCCTGCGCGGCGTCGCCCGGCCCGCCGACGACCAGGACGCGCATCCCCTTTTCCTCGTGCAGCCAGCGGGCCAGGCGCACGAAATGCTCCAGGGGCCACTGCTTCAGGGCGGAGTGGCCCGCCGTCGGGCACAGCGCGGCCAGGGCTTCGCCGGGCGCGACCCCGTGCTCCGCCAGGAACGCGCGGGCGAAGGCTTCGTCGTCCTCGTCCAGCCATATCTCCAGCGCCTCGCTCTCGACGGTCCCGCCCAGAAAGGGGATCAGGGCGAGGTTGTGCCGGATGTCGTGTTCCAGTGTGATCTCGTCCACCGTCCCGGTGAACAGGCGGTCGAAGCCCCGGTTCAGGCGTCGCCGGCGATCCGTGATCCGCTCCGCGTACCCGACGCGCCACGGGGCGCCGCTGAAGCAGGCGAGGAACGAGGCGTAGCTGTTGTCCGCCAGCAGGCTCGGCACCAGGGCCAGGTCGAACCGGCGGGGCCGCAGCCGGCGCCGGGCCGTCCAGAACGCGCGCCAGGGCAGGACGAGCGGACGCCATGCCCGCGCCACATCCGCGTCGTAAGCCATCACCTCGTTGACATGGGGGCAGTTCGCGACCAGGCTGCGCGCTTCGGGCTTGACCATCAGGGTGATCTCGGCGTCCGGCAGCATCCGGCGCAGCTCGCGCAGGAACGGCGACAGCCACACCATGTCGCCGATCTCGAACAGATGCACGACGAGGACGCGGTGGACTTCGGGCAGGGCGAACGACCGGGCCGCCCGCGCCCCCGCCAGCGCGCGGGTCAGGAGGGCGGCGGCCCAGGCCTGGGCGGAGATGACGCGGGACAGCGGCCCGTCCGTGCCCTGGTGCAGATGGGCGTCCGTGGCCTGACTCGGGACGGCATTCCCGCCGGACGGTTGTGGTTTCTTAGCAGAGAACATGCGCGCTTTTCGGTTAGGGCGGCGGGGGCGAGTGCCACGGGGGTTGCCCCAATGGAGCCTTCAGCCCCGTGATGAGTCCAGGTGCTCCTTCATCCACGCGATCGTCCGGTCGGTCCCCTCCTGCTGCGTGTACGGCAGGGGGCCGCAGACCGCCCGCAGCGGCTCCATGTCCTGGGGGGTGTCGGTCAGCAGGTTGCGGAGCCGGTAGGACGTCATCGGGACGCTCTTCAGGCCCAGCGTCTTCGCCAGGTCGCCCGCCGCCGCCGCCGCCTTGAGGACGCCCACGGGCACCTGGCGGATCGGCGGCGCCCCCCAGCCCCGCCGGATCATGTCCGCCCACTCGCTCACCACCACCGGCTCGTAGTCCGCCATGTAAAGTACGCGCCCCCCGATCTGCTCCGGCGGGCAGGCCGCCAGACGGGCGAACTGGAAGACCGTGTTGCCGACGTAGCCGAAGGACTTTTGCACCCGGAACCCCTGCGCCTCGACATAGCGCCCGCGCCGGACCCGCTGGAAGAACTCGCGATAGGGGGCCTGGAACCACGGCCCCCAGATCGAGGTCGGGCGTAGCAGCGCCCAGGTGAAGGCGCCCCCCGCCGTCGTCTTCACGATCTGCTCGCCGATCACCTTGCTTTCCCCGTAGGGGGTGGCTGGGCAGTAGTCCTCGTCCGTCTTGGGCCGGTAGCCGGGCCGGCACACGAGCTGCGAGGACACGAACAGGACCCGCGCCGCGCCGCCGGCCTGGGCGGCGGCGACGGTGTTCTCCACGCCGACCGTGTTGGCGTCGTAATCGGCCACCCTGCCGCCCTCCAGGTCGGCGCGCGCGGCCAGGTGGAACACGCATTCGGGCCGGAAGGCGGCGACGGCGGCGACGTAAGCCGCGCGGTCGCGGATGTCCAGCGCCTGCCAGCAGGCCCGGTGCCCCGGCGCGGTGGGGGCCTGGATGTCTAAGTTGAGGACGTCGGCTTTCTGGTCCAGCCAGTGCTGGACCAGGTTGGTCCCGATGAACCCGGACCCGCCCGTGATAAGAACTCGTGCCATTTCGATGAACATCATACCCTATCATTGCCGGGTTTGGGGTCTGGCCCCTCCTGACTGGGGAACTCAGCCTACACCCCGTCCACGACCAGGCAGGCCAGGGAGGTGCCGGCGATGTGCCGCAAGTCCCGGAAACTCGCGTCCTTGCGTGCCAACTCGTCCAGCGCCCGCGTCACCCCTTCCCACTCTCCATAGTCGTGCCAGAGGATGATCTTCTTCCCGCCCCCGGCCCCCTGCCGCAGCAGCTTCAGCGCCACCCGCGAGTCGTTCAGGACGTACTCATAGGCGTGGGAAGCGTCAATGAAGACGAAATCCACTGTCTGGAGGTAGGAGGCGAAGTCAAAGGTCGCCGAGTCTCCGAACAATTGGACGATCTTGCCCTCGCAGTCCGTCCCCCGGTAGCGCGCCCCGGAAACGTCCTTTTTGATGTAAGCCTTGTCCCCGGCGGCCAGCGGGAGCTGGGCGCTGCCCAGCCCGGCTTGGGGCAGGTCCAGGGTGAAGACTTCCGCTTCCGGCGGACTGTTCGCCGCCAAGTTCAGCGTCGTCCGTCCGTCGAAGGTGCCCAACTCCATCAGCCGGCGCGGGCCGTGCATTCGGACCATTCTGACGATCGCAAGCAGCTCCAGCAGCGTCACGTTTCCGTCACCGGCGGCAGGTTTGCGTATCTGGATTTCTGCCTCTTCCGCTGTCAGTGCGGACAGGGAGACAACAGGCAACTTCGTTCGGATGCGGACATACCCGAAGTGGCTGGCGATGCTGCCGATCAGGATGCGGTTCTTATTCTTTGCCAGCCCCAGCGTGAAAAGGTACACGCTCGACACTAAGGCGTATCCGTAGCGGAACAGAAACCCAAACGCCCTTCTCAAAGATGCCATATCAACTCTCTTTCTTCACTTTTCGCGCGCGAACGCTGCTCCGATGGAGCACAGGCAACGCCTGCCGGGCCTGCCGGACGCGCGGTAAGGAACCGCCCACCCGTTCAGGGTGACTCCTTCGGGGGGATGCCGACGCCGGAGGGAGACACCCTTTGGAGCAGCAGCCTCCGGTTGACATAAATCAGTGCCAGGCTGATCCAGTAGCAGAACAGCCACTGCGCGTCCACAAACAGGGAGTGGAAGAACAAAGCCGCGAAGCTGCCCACCAGGGCCGCGCTCAACCCGACCACGGTCTCTGAACCGGTGGCATAGGACAGCCGGAGGGTGGTCAAGATCGTCGCGAGGATCGCTCCGAGCATCGCCAGATAGATCGCCAGACCCGCCAGCCCCAATTCCGTCGCCGTCGTGAGAAAAGCGTTCCCTATGGCGGCCCCATTGGCTGAGACGAGCGAGCTTTGATTACTCCCCCAACCAAAGAGCGGCCTCTGCCAAAAGAGATTCACGCTGTCGCTCGCTTTGGAGAGGCGGTCGGCGCCGGAAGAGAGCGCCGCATCTTGGGCATCCCCGACCACTTTGATGGTATAAACCGCTTTGTAAACATCCTGCGTCACTGAGGGAAAAGACACGGCCCCCACCGCAGCCAGCGCTGGAACGGCCGCAACCGCCGCGACGAGGCGGGTGAGCCGGCGCCGGCTCAAGACGGCAGGCCGGACAAACAGGCGCAGGCCAAGGTACACGCTCATGCCGACGCCGACCGCCAGCCATCCCGCAGAGGAGAAGGAAAACAGGAGCGCGCCCAGTTGAAGGCCGAGCAGCCCGTAGACGAGCCTCTTGTGAGTATACCCGACCAGCGTAAACCAGGCCAGTGTCGCAAACAGGGACAGCTCCAGAAAGGTCGCCAGTGAGCTTGGCTCCATAAACATCGCCTGACAGCGCGGCAGGATGATGCCGCCGATCCGGTTAGAGGCTTTCGCGAACCCGAGGATGCCATAGGTCAGCACGCCGGGATTATAAGCATGTGTGCCGTAGTTCACCTCGGCGGTGGCGAAGCCGGTTGGCTCCAGATGGAAAAAAAGGCTGCCGACGACGTATGCCAACCCCTGAAATGAGAACAGCCCGCCCAGCGCGGCGATGATCAGAAGGATTTCCCCCAGCACGTCTTTGTCGGTACAGACAGTGACAATCGCTAGGAACAGGAAAAACTTGAAGAACATGGAAGACAAAATACGCAGGCCGTAAACGGGATCGGGCGCATAAAACAGGGAAAGGCAGGACAGGGCAAAAAACAAAGTGGTCGGCAGGAAAAGATTGATTTTCGGAAACGCATAGGGCCGCCTCCGGGCCGTTTGGAACACGGCCAGTCCGCACGCAAGCAGGATCAGCAGCAGCGCGACGACCGGGAAGGCCGGGAAGTAAAGGAAGAGAGCGTTGGGCTGGCCGTTCAGCGCCGCGACGACCGCCACCAGGAGTGATCGCCTCGTCCACGTTTCCAGCCCTGTCCGCGCGAGATTTCCGGGAGCCGCCGCCGGTGAATGAATCATGGGGGAACTTTCGTGTTCTACTTGCTTTCGTGTTCTACCTGAGAACAACTTCGGGCAGCCGCACGGAGGTGGAGCTTGCCGCGAATCTCTTCTCAAAAGCCAAATAAAATAAATAGGACAGCCCAAGCGCGAACGGGACGCCGACGGCATAGATAATCGTCACCCGTTCACCCAGCGGCAGATGCTTCGCCGCCAGAAGTTGAGCAAGCTTATTGAGAAGGGGGTAATGCACCAGGTACAGGCTATACGAAAAGGCCCCCAGCCACAGGGTCAGCGGGGCCTCCAGCGCCCGCAGGATCACCGGACGCGAAGCGAGGGGCTTCGTCACCAGCCTGGTACACCAGAGAATCAAACAGGTGGTCGCCGCCCCGGCCAAAGCATCCGTCTCCCAGACATAGCCGCTGATGACCGCGTCGGGGACGAACACGAGGAGCGCGCCGAGCAGAACAAAGAGCGCCGCCGCCAGAATGCCCCAGGGCAGACGCCCCGCCCCCGCTGCCTGGCGCGGCGAGAACGCCAGCCCCGCACCGGCCATGCCGGTCGCAAACAGGCCCAGATACCAAGGGCAGGCCCAATCAAAATTGGCGCCGGGGGCCAGCAGATAGTGCGGAAGCAGGCCCACCGCAAACCCCGCGGCCGGCATCGCCCAGCCGCCGAAGCGCCGCCAGACCGGCAGCAGAAGAGCGGGAAGAAAGAAATAAATCTGCCACTCCGTCGCGACGCTCCACATGGGAACATCAATCGTCTCGATCCAGACGCTGCTGAGGTTATGGACCAGGAACAGGTGGGACAGCAGGCTGCCCGGTGACAGATGCAGCGCGAGTACCCTGTCGTGGAGGGCCGACTCGGACCTGTATCTGGCGAAATGCGCGGCCACCAGGAACAGGACGCCGAGAACCAGCGCCGCGTAGTAAGGCGGTAAAATGCGCCGGGCGCGACGCTGGAGATAGTTCCAGACGCCGCCGCGCAGCTTGTCCTCGCCTGACCGCGCCACCGGGAGCATCAGGCAGAAGCCGGAAAGCACGATAAACACGGAGACAGCGGGATGCCCAATGCGCCAGACCAGATCGGGATCAACGCGGGGATCATCGAGCGTGCCGAGCTGGTAGGCATGGAACAGAACGACATAAAGCGCCGCAATCCCCCGCAGCCCGTCGAGAAACTCGAGCCTCAGGCGCGGGGGAGCCAGTTGAGCAGCGGCGGCAGAATCTTCTGTTAAAGAGGGAGACATGGCGCCTGCCGATTTCAATTCACGTTTCAATTCACGAGGGAGCGCTGCGGCTCGGAGGCCAGGAGGTCCGAGCCTGCCTGGTAGACTGCCGCAACTGTCACCGATTGGATACACTCCATGCCCTCGCAGCCGTTGTTTCGATGACAGGGCGCGCAGGGTACGGGGTGCATCAGCACGCGGGTCTGCGGCCCTAGCGGACGCCACAGATAGGGCCAGCGGCCCGCCGTGATGACGGCGCAGGGCGTCCCGGTCGCGGCGGCGAGATGCCCGGCGACCGTGTCCACGCAGACCAGCAGCCGCGCGCCTGCAACGGCGGCCACAAAGCCCGACCACGTCAGCCGGCTGCACAGGTTGAGGCAGCCGCGCAGGCCCTCCGTGATTTCTAAAATACGCGCTTCATCCTTGTCACCGGCGCCGGTAAAAAGCAGCGGATGCCCCTGCGAGATGAATGTTTCCGCCAGCTCCCGCCATCGGCTCGAAGGCCAGTCCCGGAAGCTGTCCGCCGCGCCGACATGAAAGACCAGGTAATCTTTCCCCCGCAGCCCCGCCTCCGCAAGCGCGGCCCCCAATGCGGCGACGCCCGCATCGTGCGCGTCCAGGGGCGGCAAAACGGGCCGGAGGGCCGGAACAGGAGCTGTCTGGGCTTCCGCGCCGGCGACGCGCGGCAGCGTCCTCACCAAGTCCCAAAACCGCCGCGAAGCGTGCAGGCGCTTGTCGCCGAACTCCAAACAGTGTGTTGCCAGCGGCCCGAAACCGCCGCTTTCGTAGCCGACGCGCATCGGGATATTCGCCTGCCACAGCAGCGGCAGCGTGTTCGGGAAGTTCCAGTAAAAGTCGAACGCGACGTCGTAGCGGGCCGCCTTGATCTGCCGCAGCGCTTCCCGGCGCGTCCGCAGATAATGCAGGAATTTCTTCCGCTTGGAGAGGCGGGCGCGGTTGTACGCCCAGTGGTCCAAAACATGGACCTCATCCACCAGCGGGTGGTCTTTCAGAACGGGCTGCGCCCAGCTTCCGACCAGGAACCCAATTTTGGCGTCCGGGTACGCGCTTTTGAGCACCGGCAGCAGCGCAGTTGCCATGAGCACATCCCCCAGATGGGCGATGTCCGAGATCAGGATACGCCGGGGCAGTGTTTCGAGTGAGGCGGCGGGCCGGGCGCGGGCGCACAGAGTCAGCAACGCATCCATGCCGCGAAACAGGACATTCACGGCGGGGTTGCGGATGCTGTATCTGCCCCGCACCGGCGGTTTCGGTGTATCCATAGGTCAGGGGCGCGCGTGGACGCGCCGGCTCCCATCCAGGAGGGCGCGGCCCGCCTGATAAACTTGTTCGACTTCCAGGTCGCGAATGCACTCCATGCCGGCGCATCCCAGACCGCGGTGGCAGGGCGCGCAGGGAACGGGCTGTGTCAGTATTTGGCGGTTCTTGCCGAAAGGCTTCCACAAATAGGGGCTTTGTCCGGTCGTGATCACAGCGCAAGGCGTTCCGACTGCCGCCGCAATGTGCCCGGCAACGGTGTCGACGCATACCAGAAGGCGTGCCTGCGAAATCACGGCCACGAACCCTCCCCAATTCAGGTGATTACAAAGGCTCACGCACCCGCTCAGATCCTTGGTGATCTCCGCGATCAGCGCCGCGTCCCTTTCTCCCGAGCCTGTGAACACCAGCCGCCAACCTTCCGCCGTCATCCGTTCCGCCAGGGCGCGCCACTTCTCTGAAGGCCAGACTTTCAAGTTTCCGCCGGCCCCGGCATGGAAGACCAAATAACTGCCTTGACTTACGCCGCCCGCCTGCAACTCCCGCTCCAGAGCTGCTGTGTCCGCCGCGCTGACCGGCGGCAGATTCGGGGCGGCCAGCGCCATGTCTGCGTCCTGCACTGGAAGCGCCCGCACCAGCGCGAGGTGACGCTCTACGACATGCAGGGGGCGCGGGTCAAACTCCAGGCAGTGGGTCGCCAGTGGCCCAAAGCCTCCGCTGCCGTACCCGATGCGGGTTGGGATGTGCGCCTGCCACAGAAACGGCAGGGTGTTGGGGAAGCTCCAGTGCAGGTCGAGGGCGGCGTCGTAGCGCGCCGCTCGGACCTCCTGCAGTGCCTGCCGCCGGGTCTGCCGGTACTGCCGCCATTTTCGCCCGCGCGAGAGCGGCGCGCGGTTGGCGGACCAGTGATCCAGAATATGGACATCATCCACCAGCAGATGGCCTTGCAGCACGGGCCGCGCCCAGCTCCCGATCAGGAACCCGATGCGGCACTCAGGAAACGCGCTTTTGAGCACAGGCAGCAAAGAGGTCACCGCCACCAGGTCGCCCAGGTGGGCCATGTCGGAGATCAGCAGGCGGCGCGGCGGCGCGATCTTTCCGCCGCGCGCGCGCAAAGGCAGGCAGATCGTCAAGAGCGCATCCGTGCAGCCCATCGCGCAGTTCAACAGACGACTGCGGCGGCAGTATTTCCCCCGCATCAACGGCAACGGCGAATCCATAGTTGGGCATCAATCCAAGCCGGCGCTCAGAGTCGCAAGCCGGCACTCAGAGTCGCAAGACGGCACTCAGAGATCGGTCACTCTCTGTCCTGCGGGGACTTCCGGGCGGCCAAGCAGACGCCGGAGTAGGAAAACCATAGGCCTCAGCGAGCGTGGGAAAAACATCAAAGGAACCACAACCAGCCAGAGGTAAGGGTGGAAATGATACACTCGAAACAGCCGGCCAATGGCATCTCGGCGAGATCGCCAGTACTCATGCCCACGTCCGTAGATTTTGACGCGGCTGACGAAGTGACGCACTTGGATCAAGTTCTCTGCTTCAATCTGTTGGATCACCTGATGTGAGCATCCAAGACGTTCCGCATAAGCCAGCAGGCTATGCATCTCGGTGACGAACACACGGAAATAATTCCAGGGAGTAGAGTTCTCCGCACGCGTCGCCACCATCGGCTGCGCTGTCACAACGATCCCGTGACCACTGCATATCACGTCGAGAAAAACATAACTTTCCAGGAAACTCGTGCCGACCTTATCTTGGTAGTGTCCGGCCATCAACCTGTCCGCGATCCGGGATTTGTTGAACGCCAAGATGGACATAAAGCCGATAGTCGCATTCATCAACCGTAATATCTCGCTCCGGTCCATGATCACCCTATCTTCGGGCAAGCTGATCCAAGTCGCGCTTGTTTCGTCGGGGCTGTGAAAAAAGCCGCGTACATTCAGGGAGAATCCGTCTAAATCAGGATGCTCTAGGATCAGCGCAAGCAATTTAGCGACAGCGCCGGGAAGCAGGATGTCGTCGTCGGAGAGGAGAAACACAAATTTTCCGCGCGCCAGACGTATTGCCTCCGAGAAATTGCTGTCCATCCCGATGTTTTCTGGATGACGCACATAGCGCAACGGAACATGCGGCGACTGCTGCTCGGCATCCTCAACGATTGCCGACGTGTCATCAGTAGAAGCATTGTCCAGGATGAGCACTTCGACTTGCGCGGCTTCTGCGGCACCGATTTGGGCTAAAACTGCGTGCAACGCCTGTTTGAGCAGGGGGGCGCGATTATAAGTGGGAATACAAAGGGAAAGCGTCGGCGCAGATAAAGAGCCGCCGGGATCTTCATCAATCATCGTTTTCTCACCAATCATCGTTCAAGTCTCTCCAAAAAGCGTCTGATCCGGTGTATGCCATTGCGTACGCTTCTGGACAAATATCCAGGTTCCGCTTCCGAGTCCCACCGTCGAATTGATCACGAAATACCCCAGCATCATTCCCGTCGCCCCGAATTTCCTGCCCAGCGTGAGACTGGAAAGAAGGATCAAGCCACCCCAGACAAGTGACATCACCAGGAATGGCTCCTGCTTATGCGCCCGCAGGTAGATCGACTCGCAAAGCACGACATGCATGACGACGACCGCCCCCAGCAGCAGGGCCATGGGCAGCGGTTCCAGGATACGCAGGCTCAGTGGATTTCGAGACTCAAAAAGCGCGAACGTTCCTATCCAAACGAGCACAGCGCCGACTATTAGAACACAAAGTGACTGCCAAAGACAGGGGAAGAAGCGGCGGTCTAACTCTCCGAACTCGCGCTTGGCGATCAGCGTGCCAAAGATCGCCGATTTCGTCGTAATCCAGGCAAGAGCGATGCCCGCAAGCGCAGACACGAGAGTCAGGCTCAACCCCATGCGCCCGGCGATGATAGGTCCCTGGACGGGGCCATAGAAGGCAAACAGCAGAGGGCTGAAGAGCCGGAAGATAAAGTAGCCCGAGAGCCAGCTCAACGCTATCTTCCATTGCAGCGGCCACAATTCCTGCTTCCACTCAATCCCGCCGCCTCCGGCCCCGCCCGTCGGCTGGCACGACCAGAGATCCGCGAAAAAGTGCCGCTTCGTCAGCCCTAGCCAGCAGACAGTCCCAACAAACGCAGTGGTGTTTGTAACAGGCGCAGTGTACAGGCCCCAATGGCAGAGGAGAGCGATCCAGAAAAGAAGACTCCCGATCATGCCCAGGCCGAGCTGCAAGCGTGCCAGTTGAGCGATCAACCCGCAGCCTTCTAGGAGCGCAAGCAGGGGGCTGACGGCTAGGGAGCCGGCCGTCACCAACACGATCCAGAGCCAAGGAAGCTGCCAAGCGACACTCGCATCATGTGCTGCGTACCTCAGGAAATAGAAATCCCCCCCCGGCAACAGAAGTAGGATGACAAGCACGGTAGCGATCCCGTACCAGCGTACTATCAACCGTAGCAGAGAGGCCAGACGTGTTTTTGAGGCCGCATCGCCTTCCAAAGTCCCCTGTGCGGTCCATTCAAGCCCCGCGCGCTCGTGGCTGGCAAACTGATTCAGAACATGGGCCAGCCCCAGCTCGAAAAAGACTTGCATGCCTAAAATGTCAATGAATGTAAAATAAAAACCCTGCTGCGCGCGCGACAGGTTCCGCGTGAGCAGGACAAGAGTGATAAGTCCCGAAAAAGCATACCAGCCGCGTCCGAGAAGGGTGAAAGCAACCGCCTCATCGATTCCGCCTCGATGGATTATTTTCTGGAGGATACGAGGAAACATCTGGAAAGACAACTTCATCCCCGCTATTGTTCGTTGTGCCATTGCTGCGCTAACCAAGTTGATGCTTCCACCAAGCCGCCGTTGCCCACAAGCCTTCCTCGAGAGTAAAACGCGGCTCCCAGCCGAGCGCGCGCAGTCGGCTGTTGTCGCCGCAAATGAATCGCGGTTCCCAGGGCCGGTAGGGGACCGCGCCCAGCTTCAGCATCTCTGAACGGCCCATGATCTCTGCCGTTGTCTTCAGGAGATCGGCCATGGTGATGGGGAGGCCCGAGGCGATATTGAAGACGCCCTCGGCCTCGGTTTGCGCCAGAACGGCGAAGGCGGACGCGACATCCTCCAGATACAGATAATCCCGCACCTGTTCGCCCGCCGTGGCGGGAAAGTCGCTTTCCGCCAGCAGGCTCAAGATCAATGCGGGAACGACGCGACGCGGGTCCTCGCGCGGGCCGTACAAATAAAAAAGGCGCGCCCACGCGAACTGCATTCCCACAGTCGCCGCGATCTGCCGCCCGACCATCCCCAGAGACAGCTTGGCCGCCGCATAGATCGTGTCGGGCTGGGTCGGCCCTTCCTCGCGCAGCCAGCCGCGCTCGACATCGTACTCGAAACAGGTGCCGGTCCCGACAAAGCGCCGGCAGCCGACTTCGCCTAGAATCGGAATCAAGCGCAGCGTGGCTGCCAGAGCATCCACGTTGTGCAGCGATGTCAGGTACTGCCCCGGCTCGACATACCAGGCCAGGTGAATGCATGTCTCGGGCGGCCAGGCCGCCACCGCCGCGCGCAGGGAAGTCTCGTCATAGAGATCGCCGCGCAGCAGCGTCACCTGATCCCGCACCTCGTGTAGACGCGCGGCGGTGCTGCCCGGAGAAACAAGCGCGCCCACATCATGCCCCTGAGCCAGCAGTGCGCGCACAACCTGCGCGCCGACAAACCCGGAGGCGCCTGTCACCAAAATTCTCATAAGTCAGGCTCAAGGAAATCCGCGTATGCCGCATCACGCTCCGACAGGAACGGGTCGGCCAGCGGCCAGCGGATGCCGAACGCAGGATCGTTCCAGCGGACGCCGCGCGCGGCCTCGGCGTGATAAACTTCCGACATGTGATAGAGAACTTCCGCTCCCGCTGTCAGTGTTTGGAAGCCATGCCCGCAGCCTTTGGGGACATACAGCGCGCGCCGGTTCTCGGCGGTCAGCTCTGTGGCCGTCCATTGCCGGAATGTCGGCGAGTGGGGACGCAGGTCCACCGCAACATCATAGACTACGCCCGCCGTGCAGCGCACCAGCTTCACTTCCGCGTGCAGATCGGCTTGAAAATGCATCCCGCGCAGAGTCCCCCGGCGCTTGTTATAGGACACGCTGCACTGCGCCAGACCCGTGTCCAAGCCGTGCGCCGCGAACTCGGTGACACACCATGAGCGGGCGAAGAATCCGCGCTCGTCCTCGCGCAGCTCCATCTCCACGACGAAAACGCCCGGCAGGGTGGTCGGAAGAAAATGCATCGGGCTAGCCCCGCCCTGCCCCGTCACGGACATATTCCTGTAGGACCGAGAGCATGTAGTCCTTGTGGGCGTCAGTCAGGCCAGGGTAGACGCCGACCCAGAACACGTTGTTCATCACGAAGTCCGTGTTGGGCAGGCCGCCGATCTTCCGGTGGGCGATATGCGCGTAGGCCGGCTGCTTGAGCAGGTTGCCCGCGAACAGCAGCCGCGTCCCGATCTTCTTTGATTCCAGGTGCCGCACCACCTGGTCGCGCGTGAACGGCGCGTCCTCGCGGACGGCGATGGGAAAGCCGAACCAGGACGGGTCGGAGTTCGGGGTCGCTTGGGGCAAGATCAGATGCTCCTGCAAGTCCTGCAAGCCGTTGTGCAGGTACGCAAAGTTGCGCCGCCGGGCCGCGATAAACTCGGGCAGCTTCTTGAGCTGTGAGACGCCCACGGCCGCCTGCATGTCCGTCGCCTTCAGGTTGTAGCCGATGTGCGAATAGGTATACTTATGGTCGTACCCGCAGGGCAGGTCGCCGAGCTGCCACTCGAATCGTTTGCCGCAGGTGTTGTCCTTGCCCGGCTCGCACCAGCACGCGCGCCCCCAATCGCGGAAGGACTCGGCGATGACTTTGAGCTTGACATTGTTCATGAACACGGCCCCGCCCTCGCCCATCGTGATATGGTGGGCGGGGTAGAACGAGGCCGTGGCGATGTCGCCGAACGTGCCGACCTTCTGGCCGTTGTAGGTCCCGCCGATGGCGTCGCAGCAGTCTTCGACCAGGTATAGGTGGTGCTTCTTACAAAACTCGCTGATAACGGTCATGCGGCCGGGGTTGCCCAGCGTGTGCGCGAACATCAGCGCGCGGGTGCGGGGCGACAGGGCTTCTTCCAGCTGGGCGATGTCGAGGTTGTAGTCGGGGATGGTGACATCGAGAAAGACGGGGACCAGGCCGTTCTGGATGATCGGGTTGACGGTCGTGGGGAAGCCCGCCGCGACCGTGATGACCTCATCGCCGGGCGTGAGGCGCCGGTCGCCCAGGGCGGGCGAGGTCAGCGTGGAGAGGGCGACCAGGTCGGCGGACGAGCCGGAGTTAACCAGAAGGGCCTTGCGGACGCCGCAGAAGCGGGCGAACTCGCGCTCGAACTGGGTGGCGAACCGGCCCGAAGTCAGCCAGAAGTCTAGGGTCGAGTCCATCAGGCTCTGCATGTCGGCGGCGTCGAAGACCCGGCCCGAAACGGGGACGGGGCTGACGCCCGGCACGAACTCGCGCGCAGCGAATGCCTCGTCGTGGTATTGCCCCACCAAATCTGCGATCTGCGCCCGCAGCGCATCGGCTTTTTCCGTCATCAAGGTCTTTCTATGGCAGGTCCCCGCATTGGGGGAGATCGCCCCCCGGCCCCCAATTCTGGGGGAGTAGGAGAAGATAATTCCTTCCCGGTTCCCCCGCGTTAACAGTGGTGGGGGCTAGGGGGCTTTTACGGCGTCAAAAAGTCAGTATACCACCGGATCGTCTTTTCCAGGCCCCCGTCCAGCGTGAAGAGCGGCTCCCAGTCCAGCATCCGGCGGGCTTTGGCCGCGCTGAGATATTGATGCTTGATCTCGTTGCTCGCTTCACCCCGGACATCGGGCTGGAGATCGGACCCCATCAGCGCCAAAATCTTGCGGGTCAACTCCAGGACGGTCACCTGAAGCTCGTTGGAGAAGTTGAACGCCTCGCCGCGCAGGCCGGGGTCCTTCGCCAAACGCTCGGCCAGCAGCAGGTACGCCTGAGCGCCGTCCTCGACGTAGAAATAGTCGCGAACAAACGAGCCGTCGGAGCGGATGACGGGGGGCTGGCCGCGCAGGACGGAGCGGACGGTGCCGGGCACGATCCGGTTCCAGTTCAGGTCGCCGCCGCCGTAGAAGTTGCCGCAGCGGGTGATGGCGACGGGCAGGTCGTAGCTTTGGGCATAGGCGGAGGAGATCAGGTCGGCGCAGGACTTGGACACGTCGTAGGGGTGCCGGCCTTGCAGCGGCGTCGCCTCGTCATACGGCAGGACCTCCTGGTCGCCGTAGGCTTTGTCCGAGGAGGCGATGACGATCTGCTTGACTTTGGGGCTGCGGCGGCAGGCTTCCAGCAGGCGCCAGGTCCCGGCGATGTTGGCCTCGAACGTCGAAACCGGGTTGCGGTTGGCGATGCCGACGATGGTCTGGGCGGCCAGGTGGATGACGGTGTCTATCTCGTGCTCGCCCAGGGCGCGCTCCATCAGCGCCTGGTCGGCGATGTCGCCCCGGACGATCTTCACCTTGTCGAGCCGTCCCGACCGGACCAGCTCGCAGTCGGGCACCCAGTCGCGGACGAGGCAGACGACGTCCGCGCCCGCCGCCGTCAGGGACTTGACCAGCCACCCGCCGACCAGGCCGGTCGCGCCGGTCACGAATGTCGGTCGGTCCCGCCAAAACTCTTTGTCCGTCTGCAAATGCTTCTACCTTACCACTCGTAGGGGCGTCATTCATGACGCCCTTCTCATAGGACGCCCTTGCCGAACACAATGCCCGTGCAGCAGAGGGCGCGATAAATCGCGCCCCTACACCTTCCAGGGCGCGCGGCCCGACTGCCACAGGCTTTCCAATATCTTCTTTTCGCGCAGCGTGTCCATGCACTGCCAAAAGCCTTCGTGCCGGAAGGCGGCGAGCTGGTTGTCCCCCGCCAGGCGCTCCAGCCCGTCTATCTCCAGGATGCTCGCATCGCCTTCCAGGTAGTCGAAGACAGGGGGTTCCAGCACCATGAAGCCGCCGTTGATCCAGCCCTCGCCGATCTGCGGCTTTTCGCTGAACTCGCGCACCAGGTCCCCCTCGAAGACCAGGCCGCCGAAGCGAGACGGGGGGCGGACGGCGGTGATGGTGGCGAGCTTGCCGTGGGCGCGGTGGAAGTCCAGCACCTGCCGCAGATCCACGTCGCACACGCCGTCGCCGTAGGTGACCATGAAGGCCTCGTCCCGCAGCCAGCGCTCCAGCCGCTTCACCCGGCCTCCGGTCTGCGTGTTTTTGCCCGTGTCCATGAGATGCACGGTCCAATCCTCGGTATCTTTTTCCAGGTCTTCCACCGTGCCGCTCGCCAGGTCCACCCGCAGGCTGCCGCCGAGGCTGTAATGGTCCAGAAAGAAGCGCTTGATGACCTCGCCCTTGTAACCCAGGGCCAGAAAGAAGTCTTTGAAGCCGTAGTGGGCGTAGGAGCGCATGATGTGCCAGACGATGGGGTGCTCGCCGATCTCCACCATGGGCTTGGGTTTGATTTCCGTTTCTTCGGCCAGGCGCGTCCCCAGCCCGCCCGCCAGCACGACCACTTTCATCGTTTCATTGCTTTCATCCCGTCACTGCTTTCATTGTGTTTGGCCCCCCGGCCCCCAATCCTGGGGGAGGAGAAGAGGGCAACCACAGGGGGTAGCCCCTACGCGCCGTGTTACGGGTAGGGGCAGGTCCCCGTGCCTGCCCTTCCCTCCCGTGCCTGCCCTCTTGTTCCCATGCCGTTTCCCCTCTTGTCCCCCCAGAATTGGGGGCTAGGGGGCGGCCTGAACGGGGGCTTCGGGACGAACCGCGCGCCCGTAGTCCCGCGCGACCGCGATCCCAAAGGCCAGCAGGACCGGCAGCAGGCAGAACAGGGCGAGGCGCAGCGCGCCCGGCTCCCCGCTTTCCGGCGGGACGGCGGTGTCAATGATCGTCATGCGGCTCTGCCCGGAAACGTTGTCGAGCCGGATTTTGGCGGCCTCGGTCAGCGCGCCGCGCAGGTACTCCAGCCGCAGGCTCACTTCCGTCTGGAGGCGGCCCAGCTCACCCGACAACTGCCGGTGAATGCCCAGGTGGTGCTCGGCGGAGGCGATCTGCTGGACCAGCTTCGCCTGGTGGGCGTACAGGGCATGAATCTGCGACTCGGCGCGGGCGTTGGACGTGGTCAGGTTCTGGCGGACGCCCCGCACCTGCTGGTCGAGCTGGGCCTGGGCCACCGTCAGCCGCGTCTGCTCCCGGATCACGGCGGGGTTCTCGGGGCCGTAGAGATTGAAAGCCGCCTGGTAATCCGCCTGGGCCTGGATGACCCTACCGCGCGCTTCCGCCAGCAGGGGGTCGTCCGTCGGCACTTCGGACAGCTGGTTGAGCTGGCCGGCGATCTGCTGCGCGCTGGTCTGCCGCGCGGCCTGCGCGGCTTTCAGGTCGCCCTGCACCTGATACAGCGACGTGTACAGAGCGCCCAGCCCCGACGCCGTCGCCGTCGCGTCGGCGGTCTCCGAGGACGACAGCGGGGCGCTGCGCGGGTCCACCCGGCCCAGGCCGCGGTTGAAGGCCAGCACCCGCCCCAGCGCCTGTTCATAGTCGGCCCGCGCCCGGCCCACCTCGGTGCCGGCCCCGCGCAGCAGCACGGACCCTTGATCGTTGTCGCTGTTGACAAAGTAGTTCTTCAGGGCCAGCGCGTAAGCATCGGCGGCCTGGGCGGCGGCGTCCTCGACCTGCTGGGGGCGCGGCCCGTGCATCAGGTTGATCCGGGGCGAACCGGGCAGGGTGACGGTGATGTAAAGCAGGCCGTCCGGGTTGTCTTCGGGCTTAATGCTTTTGGTCAGCAGGGCGACGGCCTTGTCTTCCGTGGGCAGCGTTTTGGGGCCGTAAAGCTGCTGGAGATGGACGCGGCGCTCCACCTGCAAGGCCGCTTCCCGGCTCTTCAGGATGCCCATGTAATGTTTGTTCCCGCCGCCCCCCGCGCCGCCGAGCAGGCCGGCCAGGCCGCCCGCGCTGGCCGGCTGCTGCATGGCGACGGAGACGCTGGCGGTGTAAGAGCGGGGAACCAGGACCAGGGCCAGGAGCAGCAGCGCCCCGAAGACCAGCGGCCCCTTCCAGAGCCAGCCCCGCGCCTGCCGCCGGAAAGCGCGTGTCAGGAGCGACCCGTCAATGATGATTTCGTCTTGTTCCAAGTGATTGCTGTCTTGATTAATATCGCGGTTGCTGTCTTTGGGGGCATTTGAGTATAGCCCAAACGCGCCGCTTTGTCAAATGGCCCTGGTCGCCCCCCGGCCCCCAATTCTGGGGATGGCCCCCCGGCCCCCAATTCTGGGGGAGCAGGAGAAGAACCCGGAGAAGAACCGTTCCCTCCGGTTCCTTCCCCTCTTGTCCCCCCAGAATTGGGGGCTAGGGGGCCATCCCCAGAATTGGGGGCCGGGGGGCTACAGCACGCTGGACAAGATCTTGAAGGTGATGGCCGAGCCGAGCAGCCCCTGGAAGAAGTTGCTGAAGCTGTTCCCGCTGCGGCCTACCTTCTCGGCCAGCACCTTCGTCGGCACCAGGATCAGGTCGCCCGGCTGGATCGCGCCCGCGTCGCCCGCCGGGATCAGGCCGCCGCCGGCGTGGATGACCTCGATCCGGTCTTTGGCGGCGTCCGGCGTAAACCCGCCGACGTACTTGATGTAGTAGTCCACGGACTGGCCCGGCTTGAAGACGACGCCGTGCCCGGCGAAGACCGCCCCGACCACCTGCACCGTTGTCGGCGTTTCGGGGATGACGATCGTGTCGCCGTCTTTGAGCAGGAAGTCCTCGCCGCCGCCGGGGTGATGCAGCGCTTCGCCCAGGCGGACGGCGACCGCCCCGTTGGGCTGGAGCTGGCTGGGCGTCAGCAGCCGCCCCGGCGAGACCGGGTTGATCTGCGACAGGTTGCCGACCAGGGGCGCGATGTTCGGGTTGGAAGCGCCCGCGCCGGCGCCCGGCGTGATGCCGGGGATGCTCAGACCGCTCGACGACCCGCCGGCCGCGCTGCCGGCGGCCTCGATCAGAGCCAGACTCGCTTTGGCCCGTTCGCGCTGGTACTGGCTCAAGTTCAGCATGTCGCTCATCCGGCTGATGACCTGCGCCAGACTCGTCTGCCCCGCCGTCACCAGCGTGTCCGATGTCCGCGTGAACTCGGCCCCCTGCGGGAACGCCTCGGGCAGCAGGCCGCCCGCCTTGCGGATGGCGTCGCTGAGGCGCGTGGCGCTGCTGATGGGGAACGGGCCGGGCCGAGCGACGGCCCCGGTCACGGTCACGATCGGCGGGTGGTCCTTGATGCTGCCGTTGCCCTGGACCGTCACGACGTCGCCGTCCTGGAGCACGGCGTCACCCCCCGGCGCGGGCGCCCCCGCGCCGCTGTAGGCGACCACGACCGGCGGCGTCACGAGCGAAGGCTGGGACGTGTTCGGCTGCCGGGCGTGCGAGAGCATGACGACCGTCCCGCCGCCGGGCTTGAAGGCGCCGGCCAGCGTGACCAGGTCGCTGACCTGCATCCCCTCGCCGCGCGCGTACAAGCCCGGCGCCACCACGTCGCCCAGGATTTTGACCGTGTGGTCCGGCGTGAAGCGCGCCTCGCCGATGCGGTACACGGCCAGGACGTCGTTGTCGAGGATCGTCTTGTCCGCGTCCGCGCTTCCGCTCAGGACATCGTGCAGGTTGACATAGTCATAGGCGAACGTGCCGTCGCCGCGCTGGTGCAGCAGGACGGCCCGGTTCAGGTAGGCATCCGGGAGCGGCCCGCCCGTGTCCAGCAGCAGGTCGCTGACCTTCATGTTGTCCGACTGCGTGTACAGGCCGGGCCGCTGGACGGCCCCGCGCACCGTGACGGTGCGCCGGCCTAGATACGCCACTTCCTGACGGGAAAAGAGCCGCAGGCTGTCGAAACGCTTCAAGGGCAGGTTCTGGGCCGGGTCGCCGTCGAGCGCGCGGGCGATGTTGATCGTTTGCAGCGTCGTCGTGTTGTCCGCGTTGAGCCGCGTCAGCTCCGCCCGGTCCAGGTAGGCATCGTAAAGCGGCCCGCGCGCCCGCGCCAGCAGGTCCGTGACCCGCATCCCCGGCGTCAGGGCGTAGTCGTCCGGCTCGTCCACCTCGCCCGCAATCGTGACCCGGTTGGTCACGATGGCACGCACCGAGGACACCTCCACGCTGTCGCCGTCGTAGAGCGGCGTCTTCGCCGCCTGGGCGCGGTCGCGCAGGTTGACGTCCACGATGATGCGCCCCGTGCCGCTGTTGACGGTGTCAATGTGGACGTTCTGGGCCACTCCCGAGGGCTTGACGCCGCCCGCGTAGTTCAGGGCGTCGCGCAGGGTCTCGGTGGGGGCCAGCTCGTAGACCGCCTGCTGCCGCACTTCGCCGCGGATGGAAACGCGGGACACGGGGGCGGGGATGTAGATGTTGTCCCCCGATTGCAGGTTGACGTCGCCGTGCCGCGCGCTGGGGCTGCCTGTGCCCGCGCTGATCAGTGGGTAGATGTCCAGGATGCCCGCCGTCCGTCCGCCGCGCAGGATGCGGATGTCGCGCAGGGAGCCGTTCGCGGTCGGCCCGCCGGTCGCCTGGAGGACGCTGAAGGCGGTCGCGCTGGCCGGGACCGTGTAGGTGCCCGGCGCGAACGACGCCCCGCTGACCGTCACCTGGATAGTTCTGAGCTGCCGCAGGCTGATCGTGACTGCCACAGCGCGGTACAAGCGGGACAGCCGCGCTTTCAGCGTCGCTTCCGCCTGCGCCTGCGTCCGGCCCGCCACGACCAGCCGCCCGACGCCCTCGACGGGGACCCCGCCCTGGGCGTCCACCGTCGCATTGAACTCGCGCGGGGCCAGGGTCAACGCCTGGTAGCGAATGGTCAGCAGGTCGCCCGGCTGGAGCTGGTAGTTGGGGGGCAGGGAGGTGAGGGTGTTCCGGTACAGCGTCGCGACCGGGTCGGCCAACTCGCCCCCGACGGCGTTAGTAGCGTCGTTCGCGCCGCTGCCGACGGCTCCATTCTGCAAGAGCGCGTCATCCCCAGGGAACTGGATGTCGCTGCCGGGGGCCGCCGCGTCGCCTGAGAATGCGGCGCCCGAATAGGCGCCGTTGGAGTCGGCGCCCGCCGTGCCCGCCCGCCGGCTGCCGGGCCGGCGGCGCATCGTCTGCCCGTTGACATCGCCGGTGTCCCCGCCGTTCTGGCCGGTGTTCCCGCCGTTCTGTCCCGAGTTCTGCCCGGTGTCGTCCGTGCCGCCTGCGGGATTGGCGTCGCCGCTGCCACCCGACTGGCTGCCACCCGACTGAGTGCCACCCGACTGGCCGTTGTCGCCCGTCCTGCCGCCGCTGCCCGCGTCCGGCGCGTTGGGATCATTGGCGTTGGGATCATTGGCGTTGTCCCCAGGCGTGTCCGCCCCGGTCCCGTCCGCCGTCGCCCGCCTTCGTCCCGCCGCGCCCCGATCTGATGCATTCAGATCGCCGCTGGTGACGTCGCCGTTCGCGTCCGACCCGTTGGTGTCCGGCCCCAGGCCGCCATTGTTGGCGGTGTTCCCATTGCCCGCGCCGGACTGCGTCCCGCTTACGCGGCGGCGCGTCCCCGTTCCGGTCCGACTGGGGACGCGGGCCGGGCGCGGCAGCAGGGCGCGGCGGCGCGCGATGATGATCTGGCGGGCGGGCTGGAAGAAGTCGTAGCCGAAGAGCGGGAGCGGCCTCGCGCTGGGCCGGAGGCGCGGGTGGAACGGGTCCGTCGGGAGCGTGTAGACGCCCGGCTCACGCGGGGAAATGAGCGGCGCGGTGCGGTTGCCGCCGGTCTCGCCCTGCGCCCCCGGCCCGCTTCCGCGCGTCGGGTTTGCGAGCAGCAGCGGGTTGGGCGGCGTCACGCGCCGCCGCCGCCGGTTTGTCCGGCCGCTGCGCGTCCCGACCGCGCCCGCCGACCCGGTGTTATCCACGCCGACGGACGGGTTTGAGGCCGCGCCCCCGTTTGCGCCGGCGGCGCTGTCGCTGCCGTTCCCAACGCCGCCGCCGTTCCCACTGTCGCTGGTGTTTCGGTCGTCAGCGCTGCTGTCGCCCGCGCCCGCCGGAGCGCTGTCCATGCCCGCCCCGCCGTCCGCTGAGTCGCTCGACGCGGGGCTGCCCGTCGAATCATTCGGTGCGGCAGGGCGGGGCGTCCTGTCATCCTGCGCCGCGCCGCGCTGAGGCAGCCCCAGGCCTGCGCCCGAAACGGCGAGAAAGGCACAGGCGGCAAGGAGGAACCGGGTCGAAGGGAAGCGGGAGTGCTGCATGGTGGGTCCTAGAAAGGTTTTTGGGGAGATCGTTGATCTGACGCGCTGGTCTGATGCGCGCTTTCGCTGGGCGGAGGTCCTTCCAGTGCTATCTCATAGTATACTGCAAATTGCCGCAGATTTCTCCCGCTTTCGGGGCATTTTGCCGAGGGGTACATAAAGTTCATGATGAGTGCGGAACCGGCACGAAGAGAACCCGGCACTGGAAGTGCCGGTCTACGCGGGGTGAAAGTCGCTCCGCGACTGAAGATCTGATGTTACGCAAGAGCGTGGGATTGAAGCGCGTGGGATTGAAATCCTGTGCTGTGGGGCGCGGACGCCTAGTGACCGCCTGCGCGGGCACACAGAGGAGACGTCATCCGCTCTGTCTCCCCGCAATCTTGTCTCCCCGCAGGGGGAGACTTGGCCGAAGGCCCCACAGCGTAGGATTTCAATCCCACGGCGCCTCTCATTCCCACGGCGCCTCTCATTCCCACGGCTCTGCGACCCTGCGTAACATCAGTGAAGATCAAGACCAGGACTGCTGCACGAGGACTGCTGCACGAGGACTGCTCCTCAGTCGCGGAGCGACTTTCACATTGAGTAGACCGGCACTTCCAGTGCCGGTGACCGCTTTGCACACACCCTTTTGCCGGGCGGCAGGAATTCCCCGCGCGCGCGGTGAAAAAAGGCCAAAGCCATGCCTACACCACTCCCCCAAACTGAACTTCTGACCGAATTTCTGACCGAACTTCTGTCTGGCCGACAGGCTGAAACCCTGCGCGCCGCCGTGGACCGGATCATCCCCGCCGACGACTACCCCGGCGGCTGGGAGGCGGGCGTCGGCGGTTATTTCGCGCATCTTCTGACGCGCGAACCCCAATTTTTGTTCCCCACCCGGCAGGGCCTGGACGCGCTGGACGCCGAAGCGCAGACGACTGAGGGCGCGGCGTTCGCCGCGCTGCCGCCGGGCGTCCAGGACGCCCTTCTGGCCCGCGTCGAGGCCGGGGACGTGCGGGCGGACTGGCCCCTGCCCGCCGCCGGCTTCTTCCGCCGGCTGGTTTCTCAGGCGATGGAAGGCTTCTACGCCGACCCCGGCAACGGCGGCAACCGGGACGGCGTCGCCTGGCGCATGGTCGGCTACCGCGTCACGGCCTGAGCGCCGACTATTCCGCGCCGCACCTGTAGAGGGCAAATGACACCAGAACAGCAGAAGGACGCCGGGCAGCTTGATCGTTATATCGTGCGAAGGTTTGTCTTCGGTTATGAATGATACCAAGTGACGCGAGGCGATGGCTATCCTGCAAGAACTGATGGGCTTTAACGTCCAGTTCCGCGTCAAGTGTGTCCAATCCTCGGCATCAAGCGTCCGTTGGGATGGATGGACATTGATGTGGGGGATAGCACTGAGGCGGTTATGAAAGCGTTCAGCACGAAGAGCATTCCATTTTATCTCAATGGCTCAATCATACGGATACAAGGCTACACAAGGCCGGAGCAACTACCCATCTGACGCGACGTTGTCGGCGCACAATCGCATTCTGAAACTTTCCGCCGCCTTTGACGTATGATGTAAGAGAAGCAGCGTCCTACGCTTAGGACCTGTGTTTCGCCCGAAAGGAACTGCGGTTGAAGTCTCCTCATAAATACGCCGGGCTGGTCGCGACGCTGGGCCTGGCCGGGCTGACGGCCTGCGCGCTGGCGACCGGCGGCGCGCGGCGTGCGCCGACGTCGCACCCGAAGGCCCCTGCGAAGGCCCCGTTGATTGTCCAAGCGGCGGCCCCGGCGACGGTGACGTATGCCCACGACATCGCGCCGATCTTGTACCAAAACTGCACGACCTGTCACCGGACGGGCGAAGTCGCGCCGTTCACCCTGGCCTCTTACGGGGACGCGAAAAAGCGCGCCCGTCAGATCGCGCTCGTCACTCAGGGCCGCATCATGCCCCCCTGGAAGGCCGATTCGCATGGGGAGTTCCAGGACGAGCGGCGGCTGACGGCCCCGCAGATCGCCCTTCTCCAGCGATGGGCGGACAAGGGCGCTCCCGAGGGAAACCCGGCGCAGGAGCCGCCGGTCCCGCATTTCCCCGCCGGCTGGGCCTCGGGCCGGCCCGACCTGGTCATCGCGCCGTCCAAGTCCTACACGGTGCCCGCCGAGGGGCGCGACCTCTACCGCTGCTATGTCATCCCCACCGACTTCGCCGAAGATCGGTACGTTTCCGCCGTGGATGTCCACCCCGGCAACCGCGCCGTCGTGCATCACGCCCTTATCTATGTGGACACAGGCGGGACGGCCCGCAAGCTGGAAGCAAAGGCGCAGGACGGCAGCCCCGGCTACCCGGAGTTCGGCGGGCTGGGCTTCCTGCCCGCCGGGATGCTCGGCGGCTGGGCGCCCGGCGCGACGGCTCACCGCCTGCCCGCCGACACGGGCATCCTGCTGCCCAAGGGCGCGGACATCGTGCTCGAAGTCCACTACCACAAAGACGGCAAGCCCGAGACCGACTTGACGCAGGTGGCGCTTTACTTCAACCAGGGGCGGATCGCCCGGCCGATGCACCTTTTCCCGCTCGCCAACACCCACCTACGCATCCCGCCCGGCGACAAGAGCTATGAGCTGCGCGCGTCCCTGCCCGTGATCTTCGACGCGACCCTGCTCACTGTCTTCCCGCACATGCACGTCCTGGGACGGCGGATGACCGTCACGGCGACCCTGCCCGACGGCACCACCAAGCCGCTCGTGGACGTTCCTGATTGGGACTTTAGCTGGCAAGGCTTCTACTCCTACAAACAGCCGGTTCACCTGCCCGCCGGGTCGCGCGTGGACCTGGTCGCCCACTACGACAATTCCACCGGCAACCCGCTCAACCCGAGCAGCCCCCCGAAGCTCGTCACCTGGGGCGAGCAGACTACGGACGAGATGTGTCTGTGCTACCTCGGCTTCACCGTGGACGCCGAGCACACACCGCCAGGCAAGACGGCCATGAGGCTGCCGAAGTGAGGACCGCTTCGCGCCTCCTCCTCGCCCTTCTCTGCCTGCTGGCCGTTCCCGGCGCGCGGGCGGGGACGGGCGGCGACCCGCTGCCGAACACGGCGGGCAAAAAGGCCGTCGTGCTTCTGTTCATCGCGCGCGACTGCCCGATCTCCAACGCCTATGCGCCCGAGATCAAGCGGATCATCGCCCGGTATACGCCCGAAAAGGTCGCCTTCTCCCTCGTCTACCCGGACCCGGACACGTCCCTGGCTTCCGCGAGGCAGCACGCGCGGGAGTACGGCTACACCTGCCCCTTGCTCCTGGACCCGGCCCACCGGCTGGTGCGCCGGGCGGGCGCGACCATCACGCCCGAGGCCGCCGTGTTCGCGCCCAATGGCCGGCTGCTCTACCGGGGCCGCATTGACGACCTCTACCTCGGCTTCGGGCAGCGGCGCTACGCCGCGACCCGCCACGACCTGCGGGACGCACTCGACGCCGTCCTCGCCGGCCGTCCCGTCCCGACAGCGCGAACGCAGGCCATCGGCTGCTTCATCTGACAGGGCGGTTTTCTTCGGGGCTTGGGCGGGTAAAGGGCTGAAAGGAGATCACGACTATGACGATGGAACAACTGCGCCAGTCGCCTGTGCCGGGCCTGGGGCTGGACCCCGACGATCTGGGGCAGCTCGCGCCCGTGGGCCAGAGCGACGACTTGGACGTGCTCACGGAAGGGCCGGACGACGACTCGATGGACAGCCTGCCCGACGGCGACCGGCAGCTCACGACCGACAGCACGGCCCTGGACGGCGGCGGGGCGGGCGACGATGCCGCGCTGGGCGGGGGCGGCAACAACGACAGCGACCTGGGCGCGGACGTGGCCGGCGACATCGGCCCGAAGCACGATTAGACCCTGCCAAAGACTGGCCCCCCCGGCCCCCATCACGGTTGACGGGGGAGAAGATGGCCCCCCGGCCCCCAATTCTGGGGGGGTAGGAACGAACAGGGTTGGGGCCTTTCCGGGTTCTTCTGGTCCGGTCCCTCCATTATTGGGGGCGAGGGGGCTTTCCAGAAATTCTCATAGTGGGCAGATCAGCCCGTAGGCGCACGTTTGGCACTCGTCGCCCGATTCAGGCCGGGCGGGGAACAGGCCCAGTTGGATGCCGCGCGCGGCCTTTTCGTATTTGGCGACCCGGTCCGTCTCCCACTTGATCTCCTGCTTCTTTTCCGGCGATGCGACCGCCCGGATCGTGCCGCCCGAGAGGTAGCGCAGCTCGACGCGGACCGGGGCGTCCGGGTGCGTCTGATTGGCCGCGCGGCGGTACAGGGCCAGACGCTTGTCGGTGTGATCGCTGTCGCCGGGCTTGCCCGTCAGGTGGCGGGCGACGATCAGGGTCCCGTCGGCCAGATCCCGGCGGACCGCGTCGGGCCGGACGTGGACGTGGCAGTTCGAGAGCGTCGCCCGCAGCGACCCGGCCCCCGCCCGCTGCTCGGTCTCGGCCCCCAGCGCCGCGCCCGCGCGCAGCATCGCCAGGGCGCCGGCTTTGTACTTCGCCTCGTGCAGATGGCCGACCGGGCCGTCCTCCGCCCAGAAGGCTTCCAAGCGGGCTGCGACCTCCGCTTCGGTGGGCGGCTGGCCCTGTTCCCGCGCGTCTTCCAGCCAGTGCAGCGTCCGGCGGACACAGGCGTGGAACTGCGGGTAGCCGTCGGCGGTGAACGCGCCGGGGAGCTTCAAGGTTTGGCCGTAATGGTACTGGCGCGGGCACCGGAGATAGGTTTCCAGCGCCGACGACGAGTATTCCGGCAGCGCGTCGGGCGTCTGGGGGAGTTCGTCCGGGGCAGGGGCGGGCGGGCGTCCTGCGGGCCAGGTCGTTTCGGCGATGCCGCGCGCCTCCAAGTGGGGCTGGATCAGGGCCAGCAGGGGGGACGGTGCGACGGCGCGGTCCGTCCCGCTCGTCTCGGCACGCGACAGGACCAGGTGGTCGCGGGCGCGGGACAGGGCCACGAAGAACAGGCAGCGCTCCTCGTCCAGTTCCCCGCCCGCCGCGTCCGCCAGGCCCGGCGGGGTGGGTATGCCGTCGCTCCGGCCCCGCGTCGGAAACTGCCCCGCGCCTAAATTCGGCACGAAGACGACCGGGTATTCCAGTCCCTTGGCGGCGTGGGCCGTCAGCAGGCGCACGGCGTCCCACCCCTCGGCCTCGGCGGGCAGTGTCCCGCGCGGGGCCTGGCCCGATGCCGCCATCCGGCGCAGGTGGGCCAGAAACGCACGGATGGGGTGGGGCGTACCGGGGTGCGTCTTGGGGACGACCAAACGCCGAGGGAAGTTCGCCGCCAGCCCTAAAAGCTGGTGGATCGCCAGCATCCGCCCCCGCCGGGCGAACGGCTTCGGCTCCCCGGCCTCAAGAAACCGCAGAAAGCGGGACAGCCCGAACAGATAAAAGCGCAGCAGGGCCGCCGGCTCGTTCTCCTTCGCTTCCAGCGCGGCCAGATGTGCCGCCAGCCGTCCCAGGCCGGGATGCAGGCCCGGCTCCGCCAACGCTTCCCGCAGCGGCGTTTCCGCGCGCCGCATCTGGGTCAGAACAGCCAGCGCATCGGCCTGGGGCACATCGTATTCGGGAAGCGCGGCGACGCGGAGGAGCGCGGAACCGCCGGGGTCGGCGAGCAGGGCCAGCAGGCACAGCAAGTCTTTGATTTCGGGCCGCTCCAGCAATGTGCCGAGGTACAGAACGGGGATGTCCCGCGCAGACAGCAGCCCGGCCAGTGCCTCGGCCTGGGCGTGGGAGCGGCACAGGATGGCCTGGGCGCGGAAGTCCCAGCCGCCCGCTTTCAGGTCCCCGATGGCCCGCGCGATGCCGTCCGCCTGGCCCGCGTCGTCGGGCGCGACGGCCTGGGTAACGGCGGGGTAGGAGGCGTGGGCGTCCACGCCCCGGTGCGCGTGCCAGACAGGGGAGGAGATCGCCCCCCCGCCCCCAATTCTGGGGGAGTCGGAAAGAGCGAGACAGACATCCCCTCCGGCCCCTTCCCCTCTGGCTCCCCCAGAATTGGGGGCGGGGGGGCGATCTCCAGAATTGGGGGCCGGGGGGCTTTCCATCCCCCGGCTCGCCGCGCCGAACAACTCCACGATGGGTGCCCGCGAACGGTAATTGACGCCCAGTTCCAGCCGCTGCCCGGTCGGATAGTCCCGCCCGAAGGCGGCGACATTGGCCGGGGACGCGCCCTGAAACTGGTAGATGCTTTGCCGGTAGTCGCCCACCGCCCACAGCCCCGCAGCGTCCTCGCCCGCCAGCAGCTTGACCAGCCGGGCGCAGGCGCGGTTGACGTCCTGGTACTCGTCGGCCAGGACGTGCGGGTATTCGGCCTGCAACGTGGCGAGCACGTCGGGATGCCCTTCCAGCAGTTCCACCGTCCGCGCAATCAAGTCGCCGAAGTCTAAAAAGCCGCCTTCGCGCAGCAGGCGCTCGTAGACGCCGTAGCAGTGGGCCACCTCGGCGGCCTTCGCGGCCTGTCCCTGCCGCTTGAGCGCGTCTTCCCGCTTGCCTTTGAGGCCCCGGTCACTCCCCGCCGCCTCGATCTGCGCCTCGACGGCCGCCAAAGCCGCGTCGGCAGGGGCGCGCATGGCTTCACAAAGAAGGGCATAACGCTCCGGCGGGCACAGCTCGTCTTTGGCCCGCCCAATCTGGCCCAGAATGCCGCCCAGGTGGATCGCGGGCTGGTACAGGTTGTCCAGCGCGTCCAGGTTCAGCGCGTCCAGATGGTTTTCCAAGAGCGTCACGGCGTCGGGAGTGTCCAGCAGCTTCAGCTCGCCCCCCAGCCCGAGTTTGTGCCCGAAGCGGCGCAGGACGAGCTGGCCGAACGCATGGAACGTCCCCACCCACGGCCCCGCGCCCTCGGTCCCGACGCCCGCCGCGACCAGCCGCTCGCGCATCTCGCCCGCCGCCTTGCGCGAAAACGTCAGGGCCAGGATTTGGGTCGGCGGGACGCCCTGCCCCTGCGTCAAGAATTGGCACCGCCCCACCAGAGTCTTGGTCTTGCCCGTCCCCGGCCCGGCCCCCAGCAGCAGCGGCCCGCACGCGACCTGCGCCGCCGCCGACTGGAACTCGTCCAATGTCACGGCGCCGGATGCCGCCGGCGACGGGGCGGGCGTGTCTTCGGCCATCGGCGCCAGCAGCACGGCGTCGGCAAGCTGCCGCTGGACCACGCCGTCCGGCATCCCCAACGCCTCCGCGATCTCCCCCGACGACAGCCCTTCCTCCCCGAACAGACGCCGGGCGAGCGGGCCGGGCAGGAGCAGCTCGGCGGCAAACATGTTCGCCTCGTCCTCGCGCCGCCGCCGGGGGGCATCGTCCTCCACCTTGCTCCGCGCGCCCATCGTGGGTTCGGCGGTCTGGGCCGGGTCCAGGTCAGACGCCGTGCAGTCGCGCCGTTCCCCGCCGTGCAGCCAGACATGCGCCAGCGCGTGCGCGGCCTCAAACGCCGCCCCCTCCGCCGGCCCCGCTCCCGCCAGGCACGCTTCCACCACCGCCTGCGCCGTCCGCGCCTCTTCTAAAGACAGCCCCAGCGCCGCCCGCCGCGCCCGTGCCTGCCGCCTGATCTCACTCATCGCTTCCCCATCCTTCGCTTCCCATCCTCCTACTGCTGCCGATCTCTGCCGTGCCTTACTATAGCATGGGCAGACAGAGGAACGCAAACGATGGCGGAGGGGCGAACACGAGGTTCGCCCCTCCGTCTCCTGCCGCCTTATTCCCGGTTGACGCCGAGCAGTGACTCCAGAATGCTCCGCTCCTCCACCGGCAGTTCCAGCAGGATGCGCGGGTCCGGCGGGTCGCCGGAGTCAAAGTAGCGAATGGCGGCATCCAGCAGTCGCAGGGGCAGGCGCATCTCGGCATTCTCCCCGGCGGCCTTCTGCCACGTCTCCAGCCAAAGTCGGCGGGAGGCGGGGTTGAGGAGGGGCGAGGCCACGTCGGGGAGGGTCGCCGTCAGCGCCTGCCCCAGAATGGGGCCGCTTCCGTGCTGGCCGTAGAGCAAGGCCAGCGTCTCCGCCCGTGCTTGCCACTGGGCCTGGTCGCCGGCCAGAAGATGGCCCGCAGCGAGTATCATGAAGTCCAATAGTTCTTCGGACTTGTCCTGAAATCTCGGCAGTAGGTCCGCCAGTGCCACGAATGCTTCCGCCCACCGGCCCAAATATAGGAGCGTGTCGGCACGGTTCAAGTGAAATATGACTTGGCCTTGATTTAACATGATGGCCTGATCATAGCTTTCCAGCGCCTCCTCGTCGCGTCCTAAACGACGCAAAATTAAGCCTTTTAACTCCCAAGCGTCAGCATACTCTGGGTCTGACTTCAGGGCCTGCCTAAAGGCTGTCAGCGCTTCCTCGTGACGCCGTAAATGGCTTAAAGCCAATCCCATGAAGAACCAAGCATCGGTATTCTGTATGTCTAGCATCAGCGCTGTCTCAAAAGCAGTTAATGCCTCCTTATAACGCTTAAGTCGATTTAGATGAACCCCAGCCCACATCCGATCTGAGGCATTGCCGCGAATAGCAACAAGTTCCTCCCGAACTTCAAGCGCCTTTTCGTGGTGCCCTTGATCATAGAATACTTTCCAGTCTTTCAAACACGCGGTAACACGAGGGTCTTCCGCATTCTCGGACAAGCGTAACGCCTCCCGCAGATGCCATTGAGTGAGCATCGCATCCGGCGGCAGCAGGGACAGCCGCCGCTCTAGGTCTTCGCGCGTACACCAGAGGCGCAGGAAGTCTACGAAGAGCTTGATCGGTTCGCCGCGCTGCTTTTTGACTTCCAGGCACAGGCGCATCAGGGGTTCCCGAAGCTCGTAAAAGGACTCGCGGCCGACTTTGTGGGCCGTGGCGTAGCCCTTCTCGCGAAGCTCCTGAAGCTGGCTGGAAACCGTCTGATGGGTCAGAAAGCTGCGGGCGGCGATCTCCTTAACGGGGATCGCGCCGCACGCGTCACTCAAAATTTCCACGATCTTGCGCTGCTGGGGGGACAGGGAGCGCATCTTGGACTGGTAGTAGGGAGTCAGCGCGTCCAGCATCTTCAGGAACGGCGCGACCAACTCGTCCAGCGCCTCGCGGGTCAGGAACTCAGAGAAGATGACATACACGCGCGGGTTGCCGCCGGCGAGGTGATGGACCGCCCGCACGCGCGCCCGGCCGGCGGGCGTGTGCAGGAACGAGGTCAAGAGGGTGTCTTCTTCCAACTCCGCGATCTTGGTCAGGAGCAGGACGGCTTCGTCCAGGCTCAGGCCCGGCAGGTGCTGGACGCGGAAGAAGTTGTAGAAGGGCGACGTCTGGCGGGAAACGCCGCCGAACAGGCCCTGCGAGGTGGCGAGGATCGAGGAAAAGCGTGTGTCCTGCAAGAAGGCTCGGAACCGCTTCTGCCCCTCATCGCCGATCCCGTCAAAGAGGTCGTCCAGGTTCTCGGCCAGCAAGAGCAGCGTGCGCGGGCCGACGATCTCGCGCAGCAAGTCCTTCGCCACCCGCTCGGCGGCGGTCTGCGTCCCCGCCGCTTGCACGGCGGCGAGGCGCGGCTCCAGCGCAGGGTCGTCCTCGGCCAGTACGCGCAGGATGCGCTGAAGCACGTCCAGAAAGGACGAGACGCCCCATTCTTCCTCCCGTAGCCAGGCGATCAGCAGGTGGTCTTGGATATCGTTCATGGCCCGTAGGCGGTGGTAGATGAGGGAGACCAAGTGCGTTTTGCCGATGCCGCGTGGCCCGATGAACAGCGTATGGGATTTGGTGGCGGTCAGTACGCTCTCGCGTACCAGTTCTACCGTGCGCTGGGCCTCGCGCTCGCGCTGGACGAAGATGGCTTCCAGCGCTTCGGGGGGCATCAGGCTCGGCGTGAAGCGGGAAAGGAAGGGAGTGTTCATGCCGCCCCCTCCGGCGCCGTCAGCCCGCGCTGAAGCCGCCACGACCGCTGGATCAACGGAAATCGGAAGCGGTACGCGCTGTTCCGCTCCTGCACCAGATAATGATCGCGCTGCAAGAGCGTCAGCACGGCCCGCGCCCGTTCCTCATCGTCCGTCGCGATCTTGGCCTTGAGCTGGTTGAACAGGGCGGCGAACGCCAAGGGTTCGAGTGATGAGGCCACGAGGTCGAGGAGGGCGAGAGCGAACCGGCGGTCCTCTGGAACGGTATAGTAGGTGTCAATGCGCTCCCGGTAGTGCCGCATGTGCCAGCCGTCCTGCGGGTCGGTCAGGCACTCCTGGATCAAATCCTCCACCGAGGACGGGCTGGCCGGTTTGCCGCCCTGCGCGAGCCGATCCACCACGAACTGGATATAAAAGGCGTTGCCGTCACAGACCTGCGCGATGGCGCGGGCCGTCGCCTGGGGATTGTCGGCGACGACACCCTCGCCCTGGAGAAGCTTCTGGGCGACTTCTTCCGCGTCTTCCGGGGCGAGCGTCGGCACGTCAATCAGCTTCATGTCGTTGGTCGGGTCGTTCGCATAGCCGACCTTTTTGAACGATGTGATGACGCTGTGCAGGCCGATGGAGCCAGTGAACACCATCCGCACGTTCTTGTGCTGGTTCCGCATCTGGCGGAGCGTGTCAGGACCTCCATCGCCGCACTCTCGCTGACGGTCCGGGCGATGTCGTAGATCATGTAGGGCATCTCGTCCCAGAACAAGATGATTATTCGCTCCTGCTGCTCCGCCAGGTCAGCGACCGTTGCCGTCAGCAGATCTTTCCAGTGATGCTGGGGAACATTCTCCGGGAGCCTCAGCAGATTGCCGACCTGAATGCCCCCCAGGTGCTTGAGAAGGTTCTGCATCCGCGTCCCTGTCTTGTGCAGTGTGCTCAGATACTGCTCGACATCCCGGTAGACGTTCTCGGCGAACTCCAAGGGCGTCTTTGTCCCTTCCAAGTCGCGGTAGATGGGTAGTTTGTCGGCAGGCGCTTCCGCCTCCATCTTCCGAATCAGGTTCGTCTTCCCGATACGGCGCTCGGCGCTCAAGATCACGCTTTGCTTCTCCAGCGTCCGCCAGATCGTAGCCACCAGCTTATCTCGACCAATAACTTCCGATGGGTCAAGCTGCCCGCCGATATTTACTCGCATAGTGGCCCTTCTTACTCTTAATGTACGTCAAATCTATTGTACGCTAATTTTGACGTACATTAAACACAGTAGCAAAATCAATTTTTTGTGCAGGCTGGTAGAGACTACGGGAGAGTATAAAAACCAAGTGTTTCTAAACGCAAGAAAAACGCGCAGGAGAATCGCCTGCCTGTGAACAACTATCCCAAGCAAGACCATGAGTGAACAGACCGTCATCCTAACGGCCCCCCCTGATGCCGCGCCGATCCTGGAAATGCAGGGGATTCGAAAAGCCTTCCCCGGCGTGCGCGTCCTGGACGACGTTTCGCTCACCGTCCGGCCCGGCGAGGTCCATGCCCTGATGGGCGAGAACGGGGCGGGCAAGTCCACGCTGATGAAAATCCTCGCGGGTGCGCTCCAGGCCGACGCGGGCGAGATCCGGCTGGGCGGCCAGACCGTCCACATCGCCACGCCGCAGCAGGCGATGGACCTCGGGGTCGGCATCATCTATCAGGAACTCAACCTCGCCCCGCACCTGAACATCGCCGAAAACATCTTTCTAGGCCGCGAGCCGCGCCTCGTGCCGGGCTGGATAGATGGCGCCAAGATGCGCCGCGAGGCCCAGGCGCTGATGGAGAACCTGGGGATGCGGCTGGACGTCCGCACCCTCGTGGGCCGGCTCACCATCGCCCAGCGGCAGATGGTCGAGATCGCCAAGGCCACCAGCCGCAAGGCGCGCGTCCTGGCGATGGATGAGCCGTCGGCGACCCTGACCGCGCACGAACTCGAAAACCTGTGGCGGCTGATCCGGCAGCTCAAGTCGCAGGGCATCGGCATCATCTACATCTCGCACCGCATGGACGAGGTGTTCCAGATCGCCGACGCCGTGACGGTCCTGCGCGACGGGCGCGTCGTCGGCAGCCGGCCCATCGGCGAGATCGGCCGCGACGACGTCCTGCGCCTGATGGTCGGGCGCGACCTGGACGAGACGTATCCCAAAGAGCACGCTCCCGTCGGCAAGCCTGTGCTGGAAGTCCGGGGCCTGTCGCGGCGCGGCGTCCTGGAGAACATCAATTTCACGGTCCACGCCGGGGAAGTCGTCGCGCTGGCCGGCCTGGTCGGGGCGGGGCGGACCGAGATCGCCCGCTGCCTCTTTGGGGCGGATGGGTGGAGCGCAGGCGAGATGCGTTTGGACGGCGTCCCGTTCGTCCCCCGTTCGCCCCACGACGCCATCGCCGCAGGCATCGGGTTCGTCACCGAGGACCGCAAGGAGCAGGGCGTGGTCCTGAACCTGTCGGTGCGCGAGAACGTTTCGCTGGCCTCGCTGGGCAAGGTGTCCAAGTTGGGCTTTATCCAGCGCGGCGCGGAGGGGGCGGAAGCGCGCGAAAGCGTCCAGCGCCTGCGGGTGCGGACGCCCTCCGTCGAGCAGAAAGTCGGCAACCTGTCCGGCGGCAACCAGCAAAAAGTCATTCTGGCGAAGTGGCTGCAAATCCCGCTGAAATTGTTGATCTTGGACGAGCCGACGCGCGGCATTGACGTGGGGGCCAAGCGCGAGATTTACCAGATCATGAACGAGCTGGCCGCGCGCGGGGTCGCCATTTTAATGATCTCCTCCGAGCTGCCTGAAGTCTTAGGGATGGCCGACCGGATCGTGGTCATCCGCGACGGGCGCGTGGCGGGGTCATTGGATCGGGCCGAGGCGACGCAGGAAAAGGTCGGGGCGCTGGCGCTGGCGGGGTGAGGGAAAATCGCCCCCCGGCCCCCAATACTGGGGGAGTCGGAGAGGAACTGGAGGGGAGCGTGGGATTTGGAGGCGTGGGATTTGGAGGCGTGGATGGGGGGAGCGTGGGATTAAAATCCTACGCTGTGGGGCGAAGCGCCTAGTGTCCGCCTGCGCGGACAAGGAAAGGCAGTCGTGAGCCTATCTTATCTCCCCGCTCTTAATCTCCCCGCAGGGGGAGAATGGGCGTCCGCGCCCCACAGCGTAGGATTTCAATCCCACGGCAACTGCGTAACGCCAGAGGAGAAGACGAGGACCTAGGAGGGGTGTATGCTGAAGAACAAGCTCTGTGTCGCGGTGCACTTCGTGTGGGCGACGTGGGACCGGCAGCCGCTGGTCACGGAAGACATCGAGCGGGACCTGTTCCGCTACCTGGAGACCGTCTGCCATGACGACAGGTGCGAGGTGCTGGCGGTCGGCGGGATGCCCGATCATGTGCATCTCCTGGCGCTGCTGTCCAATACGATCACCCTGGCCGACCTGATGAAGCATGTCAAAGGCGGCTCATCGCGGTTTGTCACAGGAACGCTGCGCCCCGGCGTGTGGTTCGCATGGCAGGGCAGCTATGGTGCGTTTTCTGTGAGCCGCCGTGATTTGGGTAAAGTCATACACTAGACCTCTTGCATAAGGGTCAATCGTTGAGTTCATGGTTGTAAAGGGCCGCGATCAAGTTGAACCGCAGGCCGAACCGCCGCCGCCGGTTGCGGTAGCGCTCGGACAGGATGCGGAAGACCTTCAA
>JAABUM010001210.1_pt1 | contig 39712 bp, 65 predicted proteins | sample 5559161 | NCBI WGS metagenome assembly JAABUM01 (sample SAMN10711868, study PRJNA513369) | rock metagenome | isolation source: Antarctica rocks | place: Antarctica: Victoria Land, Siegfried Peak nord
AAGTGGTCCATCATTGCGTTGAGATCTGTCCCGGTCGTGCCGGGGGCAAAGCCGCCTCTCTCTCGTCAGTCGCTCTCCTTCACTCTCCTGATCTGTCTCGAATTTGAGCTACTTCCTTCACAGCAAGTCTTTAATACCACTTTTACACACCTTCACACATCTCACGTTCAACAATCCGGGTGTCGGCGTCATGAGCCCGGGTCTGGTAGCGCCTCTCGTTTCTGGCTTCATGAACGAGGCCAAATATCTTGACGACCTGTCTACTGGCTTCTTGGGTGTCAGCGAGCCGCTCGCGCCGCTGGATGCCGATTCACCGCTCGACCATGCAGCGACGGCTTTGCTTGTAGACGAGCTAGCCAGCATGAGCCATGGAATGGCCGTTTACGCACAGGTAGCTTCTTTATGTATTTTGAGGTGGCCGCTGCAACTGATTTGGCTATCGCTGCGGATGCCTGTGACACCCCACCGTTCTTGTGGGGTTACGTACTCGTCCAGGAGGTGCAGGACGGCTTTCGCGAGTCAAAAGTTACATCTTCCGGGCTAAAGACTACCCCTAATTCACTTCAGGTCGGAGGACTGCCCTTGACGCAGCCGGCCTGCCTGCCGACGCAGCTGCCGCCGCCCCTGCCGCAGCAGTCATGGCAGACTTTTGGGGCGCAGAGCCAGGCGATTGCCGGCTTCTCGTCGAGCTGCGACACAGCAGAGCACTTGCTGCAGGTTGGGTGCTGCACGCGGCCGGCTGTCAACCCATCTTGCTGCAAGGTCAACGTCGATTAGCTGCCAGTCGCCCTCCTGATGCCACCTCAATTTGCTGTTGGCCGTATTGCCAGAACAGTCCTTTAATGTCCTAACACTCTGCAGCCAACTATACCGTTCAAGTGCAAACCAGTCGTGCACACGGCTGAGCTTTGCAGGAGACCGACCTGCGCCGGAGGAAGTCGGGGACATCGGTGCGGCGCGCTTCGCAGTCGCCAGACGCGTCGGACCCGACGACGGCGGCGCAGCGGCAGAAGATCAAGGAGACGAATCGAAGGGTGCGTTAGCGGCCGGCAACACTTCTGCGCTTCATTTGCCACTTGCAGGGCGTACACCCTGTAGCGCCAGCACATAATCTTGCATGCAGCCTCTGGATCATTAGAAAGCACTGTTGTTGCGGATGGCAGTGGTTCGAGATTCAGAGGTGTCGACTGAGCGTCGTCGCCTGACCGTGCAGGCGCAGCGGCGATACAGGGATAGGCAGCGGGTGCGTCATCTGCAATTTCATGCTGCTGTACTGCCATTGTCTGTCGCCGTCTGACTTGCACTGATGCTTACTTGGAGGACACTGCTTCTCCGTATCGTCTCTACCACTATGTGTCCTGTGGAATAGCATGCTGATGAAGTGCTTCCATACCTCGCAAAAATTGACTTGTCTGGGCGTGACGGCATCCCTGCTTGCGACCTCCACAGGAGAAGCTGGCTGCGGCGGAGGCCGAGGTAGCCGCTCTCAACCAGAAGCTGACACAGCTGCAGATGGAGAAGGTGAGAAGGGATGCACCAGTGATGGCAAGATCGGATTCCGCATTGAAGATTTCTGCATTCAAGTGCAAACCTGCCCGCTTGCCCCGTATCGGTGGCCACCTCTCATGTCCGGCCGCTCAACGACCGCCAGGCGGATTGGCCGGCAGATCATATATGACATGATGTTCTGGCTATCTTTAACTGAGGCACGGTTCTCTGACCTGAGACACGCTTGTGCCTACAGGACGCCATGGCGGCGTCGCACGACATGCTGGAGCGATGCAGCGCGATGCAGCAGGCGCAGTCCGCCGCGGGCGCCACCAGCATCGTGGAGGGCGAGGCCGACGCCTGGTGAGTTGCAGTTGCTAGATCTCAATGCATAATCAGGGCCCATGGAATGCTGCACATGCACATGAGATTCTTTATCACCTGAGCATCCGAGACTTCATGCAGACATGCGCCATCAGCCAGCTCTGCATGTTGCACTGCAACAGCTCCAACTCAGCAGCTACCCAACAGCAAGGGCCCTGCTGGATGGCGTCAAGCGGTGCGTTTGTCGGCAGCGGCTTCCAACGTCGCCACCATCCGTCATCACATGTTGCGCCTGCCCTCGGGGAGCTGGCGGTCGATTCTATCTGACTTATCTGGTGCACATTTGCAGGTGGATCGAGGACAAGATGCGCTTCGACATCCAGGCGCTGGGCAGCGACGACGAGATGGTGCTGACGGTGTGGCCCGAGGCCCACATGCGCCTAACGCGGCAGCAGGTGCGCGTCTGGGCACCTGAAACATAATCGTGTACCCAAGAAAAAAAAGCCACGCAGACAAAGGCGTGCAGAAATGCAGACAAATTGAAGGCGAGTCGGTAGTGCGCCTCACGCGGCAGCAGGTGCGTCTCGTTCGAGGGATTCGCCAAGTGAAAACGAAAACAGTACCGAAAGCCTTGAAGCCTGAGACGTGCTGACGGCATGGCCCGAGGCCCACGTGCGCCTCTCGCGGCAGCAGCTGCGCGTCTTTCGTGCAGGCATATGCAGAGCAGGGGGTTGCGAACCGAAAACTCTGTATCGATGTAACGTTAGGGGAGCTTCCCGACTCTGGCGAGGCGGTTGCCTGCTGGCATGCTGCTCAGCTTTGGCACAGGCGTGCCAGCTGTCACAGGCCCAGCACAAGGCCGCACATCTCTTTGACCAGCGCATGGCCCTCGAAACAGGATGATGGACCAGCCGATCGGGGAGACGCTGTGGTGTCTGCACGCCCCGGCCATTCAGCTTCCCGACCTACCGGGTCGCCAAATCTCTTGTGCCTGTCCTTGAGCAGGTGATGGACCTGCCGATCGGGGAGGCGGCGGCGCTGTGGCGGGCGTACCTAGCGGCTTTCACGGCGCTGCTGTCACAGATGAATGGCGACCCATCCTCGCCGCCCGGGCAGCGGCTGGTGCGTGCCAGCCTCTTTCAATGGCTACAACCACATAATGTGTTTCTGGCGCGCCATCCTTTCTCCCTTTGATGCTGAGGGGGTAGCATGGCAGTGTCTTATAGCATGAGTGGGCAAATGCCTTGACATGAACCCGAGATCTGCCAGCACAACCACGCAGCAGGGACTCTGCGACCATGCCTAAAGTCGTGCACGCCTTGTGCGCAGGCACGGCTGTACTTTGAGACGCTGCAGATGTGGGGCGCTCTGTTGTCGGCCAAGCCGGACCACGCCGCGACCGTCATGCGCTTCCTGCTGGTGAGATTACACCCGCGGTTCGACACAGAGATCGACTTCTCGGCCTTCCCCTAGTCGATCACAGCTGGAGCTGCATGCCGGGAACAGCTTCCAAACTGATGCCGGTCTGATGAAGCCGCACAAGTGTGTCTTGTGTTTGCACAGGAAAAGGGTTTAGGGCCAGGTGCATGCCTGTCCTCAGATCATCAAGCTCATCCCCAACCGATGTACACCTGCAGGCAGACGAGGGGCGAGACTCGCTGCACGCGCAAGAGCATGACGCGGAGGACCGGCGGCTGGCGGCGGCGGCGGCGTTTACCGACGTCCAGCGCGCCGCGCTGTGCGGCCTGCGGCAGCGGCTGCTGGTCAACCTGGGCCGGCTGCAGCGGCGGCGGGAGGCCATCACCGCGCAGCTGCAGGTGAGTTTCCAGGGCTCAGAAGCTGAGGGTTGAGGATTGTGCATGGAGCTTTCATTGCTTGTCAATCTGGGCCGGCTGCAGCGGCGGCGCGAGGCCATTACCGCGCAGCTGCAGGTGGCTTTTACAGTGGAGACGTTTCAGATTTTAGAAACTGTAATTGGATGTACTGCTGGTCAACCTCTTGCGGCTGCAGCGGCGGCGCGAGGCCATCGCCGCGGAGGTGCAGGTGGGGGTTGCAGAGCTTAGAAGTTGAGAGTCGGGGGTGATGTTAGGAACATTCATCGCGGGTCAACCTGGGACGGCGCGAGACCATCACCGCAGAGCTGCAGGTGGGTTCAGGGCCTGTAGTTGAGTGAGGCAGGGCTGTAGTTGTGTGTAATCATTGTTGGTCACCCTAGCGCGGCTGCAGCGGCGGCCGCGAGGGCATCACCGCGGAGCTGCAGGTGGGTGTAGGGAATGGGGCTCATGTTGAGGCGCTCCACGGCGGAATTCGTACAGGGCAGCCGTTTACCAAAGCCGACAGCGTGCTGCGCCGGCGGCTGGCCGGCACCAGGATGCTGCGCCGGCTCTCAGGGCGCTCATCTCCAACCCACTCTACCGCCTCGCAGCTGCCAGCTGGCAGCGTTGCCGCATGTGCACTTCTGCGACCACCCCGGCAGACCCTGCACCTACGCAGCTCCTGATGTCGCTGCTGCCTGTGTATGCGCAGGCGGCAGCGCTGCCGCGTGGTGATGACGCCGTGGCACGCCGCAACCGCGGCGGTGAGGGCGACGGCGAGACACACAGGCGACGGCAGTCCTTCGACCGCCGCTACTGCGACACGCTGGCGGCGATGGACGCATTGCGGGAGACGCTGCGGCAGGAGCACAGCCTGCACCTGCACGGGGGCTCCTTGTTCTGGCGCAAGCTGCTCACGCCTGCGCAGGTGCCCATGACAGGCCGCTGATGTGGCTGGCCCGCGCCATTCTGTGTTTGGCATGTTTGCAAACCGCTGTTCCGGCATGCACTGTCACACCGCCGCTGCCGCTGCCATGCACCTACACACCTGCGGCACCCCGGCACTGTTTCACATTCCCGCCGGCCAGCCGCTCTTCCCAGCATCACATCTGCTGCAGGGCGCACGCAAAGCTCAATGTCCCGACCACCTGCAGTCTTTGTTCCTTTGTTCGTCCTATCGATATCAAATATGAAGTCAAACGCAAAGCTTTTGCAGGGCGCCCAGCTGAACGTGCTGGCGTACCCGCACGACCTGCGTGTTTTTGCCGTCGCCAACTGCGTGGCGCTGGACGCTAGGGAGCTGTCACCCGCCGAGCTGCTCGCCCGCGGCGCCGCGCAGGTGTGCATCTCGACTTCAGGAAATCTACATCAGCATCCTCCATCAGAATCCAAACTACTCTTCTGTTAACTTGAAACCAGAGCTGGAAATGCGCAGCCGGCTGGATCCTGTTCTTGGAAAATGGTCGTTCATCTAAATCTTACCTACAGCCCGGTGCGCCGCTGCCGGAGCTGCAAGGTGCGCTGCCGCCGCAGCTGCACCGGATTGCAGGCTCGAGAACCTCATCCTTCACATTCACCCTGGAAGTCTCTCCTGCATTCTCGTCCTCACGGGAAAAACAAACCCCTCTACAGCCGGACGCGGACTGGCTGGCTGTCTTCTGGCTGGAAGACGCACTGCCGCCGGAGCTGCGCTTGTGTTCTATCCTCAAATATCACTGATTCTTACCAAGCATTTTGTTTTATCGCAGCCCGATGCGCTGCTGCTGGAGCTGGAGGTCGCGCTGCCGCCACAGCTGCGTGTGAACTCCGCTTTCGAAAGTGCCTGCCTTTACCGAATGGTGCGTTTCGTTTTGCAGCCGGACGCGCCGCTGCTGGAGCTGGAAGACGCGCTGCCGCCGGCGCTGCGATCCGATTCGGTGCCGCCGATCGACGCGGGCATGGTGGCCGGCTTGCCGCTGGTGCGCGCTTAGTCGGCCAGCGGCGCCCCTACCCAGAGGGGCAGGACCTTTCTGCTGTGCGAAAATCCGCGAAGCAAGGGCGGCGACGGCGGCGGTGGCGGCAGGATCCTGGCGACGCTATTGCATCAGCGCGACAGCCGGCCGCGGCGGCGGGCTTTGTTACAGGTGTGCGAGTGTAAGGGAGCGACCCTGCGGCTGCACCACTCCGCTGGTGGCCGCTGCACGAAACCTGTGCCGGCGAGCCGCTGGGGCAATGGTGCGAGGCGCTGGAAGCCTCAAGGAAGAGAGCGGTGAGGGGATCCTCGTGCAGAAGTGATTTGGGGCGTGTGGTGCCTAGACCTGCTGGCGGAGAGACTCCATTGCTGGCTGCAGCCAGGCTGGCGTGCGGTCAGCCTCTGTGCTGACCGCCCAGGTTCATGGGCAGCTGTACCACATACAGTGGTGCAGGGTGCACGCGGTCGATTGGAACTGGATGCTCGTTCAGCATTCTTGAACAGAGAGGAATGCGGGGAACCTGAGCGGCGGTCTGTGAGCCCAGAACAAGACGCGAGTAGTGTGGTCGGGAGGATAGTGGCGGATGGCATGCCATTGATTGGCAGCGGCGGGGTAGGCAGCTAGATGAACACTCTGATCCTGCTAGATGTTGATGGCATTCATCTGGAACGGCGGCAACATGTAGATGGGAAGACATATTCAATTTTGAGGATGGTGTCCGACTATTTGGCAGTGTGTAGCTTGGCTTGGATTGTAGATAGCTTGTGTTGCATATTCTTCTCGCTCCAAGCAGTTTGTTTGTGAATATCAACGTTTATCATGAAGGCAGCGCTCGAATGCCGCCTGCCGCTCAGAGGGATGCACAATTCTGATGCTAGGTGCAACATGTGCAACGTTTAATGTCGCCAATCTGCATCCATCAATATGCGACCCGGTCCATGTTCCTGAGCCAGCAACTGTACCTTCCTCATCCCGCTCACTACCTAATGCCATGTTTGAGCATGCGAACCAGTCAACACTGTACCGAATACTTCAACACGAGATTTCCTATTTCTCTGCGTGTGACAAGGCCTCAGATGTTGCAACCGAAAGGGAAAGTCCGGCACCCTCGCCAAGACGGACCTCGTCCAATTTGCCTATGGCATGCCACCAATGCTCATCCGATCCGCCACGCCACCGCCGTCAGCTAGCATTCGGCTGGGTACAGACGGCACGCTCGCACCTCTCCACCGGCCGCCAGAATGTGTTGGAATTCCGCCGCAGAAGAAAAATATGGTGGTCCTAAGGCCAGAAAAGAGCCATGCCTACCATCAGCCGCGCCGGAATCTGCCTGCTGGAGATAGCACCAGAATTTGAGCCCGTCAGCCAGCTGGGCAGCTGTGGCACGAGAGAAGGGCGCAGCCCAGCCGGCTATGGGCCCAGCCCCACCAGGGGCGCCGGCAGCGACTCATGCCCGCCGCCGCCGCCCTCGTAGGCGCTGTCAAGCGACAGGTGGCGCCGGCATAAACCCTCGAGGTCGCCGAGCGCCGCCTCCTGCAGCCGGCTGCGCTCCTCCGCGGCGCGCCGTGCCAGGTCCCAGGCGCGCTGCTGGTTCGGCGTCATGGCGACGGCCGCCGCCTCGGCCGCCGCCGCCGCCGCCAGCGCCGCCGCACGCGCCTGGTTTCGGGCCGAGGCGCCGCCCGAGCCGCGGGCGAGCCCCGAGGGCGGCAATGCTTTGGGGGACTCGCCGCCGCCGTCGCCGCCGCCGCCGCTGCCGACGCCACCGCCGGCGAGCAGCCGGTCGGAGTCGAATCGCATGCGAGCGTCGCCGCCGGGCAGCTGTGTGGCGCGGCGGCTGATGTAGGCTGCGGCGTCAGCCTCAGCCTCAGCGGCCGGCTGCCGCTGCCGCCGCTGCTTGGATGAGGAGCGTGAGCGGCCGCTGGAACCCGAGGCGGTCTTCAGAGGGGCGTGTGTACCTGCGCGGAGCGGCGAGCCGAGTTTTACCCAGCTGGTTTCATTCAGGCGACTTTTGGCTGGCGAAGGGCAAATCGGCGGCCGAAAGGGCCCAGGATCATGCATGTTGGCATGATCAATATTGGGCCGCCGGCAGAGGAGGGGGAAGGGCGGAGAGCTGCGGCTGCAGATGCAGGCGCAGAGCCTGGGCACGAGAGTGGGGGGGGCTGCTGCGCATGACAGGCGGCAATGGGCGACAGGCCTGCGGTGAGCGCGGTCACGCCGCTGCCGCTGCCCTGTGACTCGGCGGCGTGCTCCCAGATGCGCTCGAACGCCAAGCGCTCGGCGTCGGTGTTGAGCGCTGGCAGCGCCACCGCGGCGGCGTCCTCTGGGCTGCGGGAGAATGTTTCCGGGTCCCGCAGCAGCCAGTCGGTGGGGCCCGAAAAACGCTGCGAGTGCGCCTGCGGCAGGCTGCGCGAGCGGCGGGGCCCGCCGAGTGCCTGCAGAGGGTGCCCCTCATCCTGCGATCGACCGATCACAGACAGATCTTCAACTCGTCCCCATGATGGTTTCCGTACTCCTCGAAAACGATAAGGCACTGCCGACAGGCTGCAAGCATACTGTCGTCGTCACACCCTTTGATGGGCCAAGTGCAAGCTGACCGGTCATCCTTCACACCTGCAGCCGCCGCCTCTCATGGTGGCGGTACCGCTGCCGCTGCTGCACCCCCTGCTGCTGGTCCCGCTGCTCCATGTCCTGCTCCTGCTGCCGCCAAACCTGGTCCGTCAGCTGCCGCTCCTGTCCCTGCTGCGCCGCAAGCTGCCGCTGCTGCACGGCCTGCAGCGCCTGCTGCTCCCGCCGCAGCCGCCGCGCGGCGCCGCCGGGCCGCTCGCCGACGCACGACTCGAAGCTGTTGCGCCGGCTGACAGGCGACAGCGGGGCGTCCCGGGACGCCAGGGGCGGCGTCTCCGGCCTCGGAGGCGGCGCTTCTGCAGGGCGGCGCACCGCCGACGCCTGCAGCCCGGCTGGCCGTCTCGCCGCCGAGCCGGCGCCGGCCGCGCTGCGGCCGGCCGCCGACTCCGCGATCGCGCACGTGCCATAGCTGCTGCCGCTGCTGCGGCGGCTGGACTCCGGGCTGCCGGCGCCGCCGCCGTCAGGCGCTGCCGCGCCACCGTTGAGTCCGTTGGCTGTGCTGCTGCGGAGTGTGGCGCCGCCATCGAGCTGGCCGGTGCCGCCAGCGGCGACGCCCCGGCGGCCGTCGCCTGGGCGCTCGACGCTGCCGCCGGCGGGGGCGCTGACGGTGGCGCTGACGGGGGCTCTGTGGGTCGCATTCATCCTGGCGGCGCTGGTGCGGGCGTCCAGCTCAGCCTGTAACGCAGTAACCTCAATGTTACTCATGGAACAGGCAGTTCAAACACGTGATGCGCAACACGCACCAGGTGCAACACGGCAGCTACCCTTTGCCCTCCTTTGTGGGACTGATTGCCCGCCTTTGTGGGGCTAATTGCCTGCCTGAGCAACGCAAAGGTCTGACAATGCCTGCGCGGCGGCAGTGGGTCTGAGGATCTGCGATGGGGATGCAGGCCGGCCGCCATGTGAACATGCAAAAGTGAGCCGGAGCACAAGACCCCCTCCCTACCTGGGCAGCAGGCAATGGGCACGCCGTCAATGCTGATGGGCTCCACCGGCTGAACGTGTCAACATTCAGCAAATCCCAGCTTTGATGGTCCTGCCGCACCTGCGCGGCGGTGATGGCCTGCGCGTCCTCTATGCTGATGGGCTCCGCCATGGCGGCTGCTGCAGCCTCCGCCTCGGAGGCGGACACCGCCATCGCCAACGCCAGCTCCTCCTCCTCCTTCCGCAGCTGCTCCCGCAGCCGGGCGTCCTGTGCAACGACCGGTGGCAGCCTTCAGAATGACACAGGGCTCATCGCGGTCGTCGTCACCGCAGCTGGCTGAAAACCCCTCCATTGCGAGGGTCAGCTCCTCCCCCTCCTTGCGCAGCTGCTCCCGCAGCTGGCCGTCCTGTCGTGTGTGACATCCCAAGCTCAAATTTGAACGATCGCACGTTGGCTGGCTTGCGACGCGGACCGAATCCAGCTCCTCCTCGTTTCTGCGCAGCTGTTCCCGCAGGCGAGCGTCCTGCCGCGCCGGACGGCCATGAGGTTGAAATTCAGAGGTCACAGTTCGAAGGTTGCAGGTTGGAAGTGCCCACGCTCGGCACTCTGTCCGGATGTGGGATATCACCTGCTTCCCAACACGTGTGACGGGCAGGCACAGCGTTGCCGGAACGCTCAGGTGTCACAAACTTGCGCCCCTGCTTGTGAGTGATGCCAGATCAGGAAGGCTGTCAGCACAGGCAGTTGAGCCAGATTCCGTTGCGAAGCAGTGAACGGAGCTCACCCTGCGCGCCGCCGCAGCAGCAGTCTCAGCCGTTGCGCGGTGCTGTGCCATGCCCTGGCTGGCGTTCCGCAGCGAGGCTTCCGAGGCACGGCTGAGGGAGGAGGCGCGGGCATACTGCTCCAGGGCTTCGTGCTGACTGCGGGTGGCGGCCAAGCAGTCCAGGGCGGCGGCCTGGGAGCTGCTGCGGCGGGCGGCGCCGCCGCTGCGGGCGCCGAGGCTGCGGCCGGCATCGCTGCCGGCGGCGGCCGACTGGACCCGCGAGCTCCTTTCGTCCGCCGCGACGCGGGCGTTGAGCAGCGACCGCTGCCGCTCATGCTCCCGCAGTGAGCTCTGCTGCTCTGCGGTGAGCAACCAGCAAGGGCTTTTAGTCACGTGATCAACACCGGCTTCTGGCAGCTCAGGCGTGCGCAAGGGACAGCAGAAGAGAGGCATTTGAGGGCACAATTGCTCCGGATGAGTCGCTTCCAGGGCCCGCGCGCTGTGTGATAAGACCAGAGCGCATTCTCCCAACTTCACCGCACCGAGGAAACCTACCGCGGACGTCCAAAGGGCGTCGCACGAGCAGCATGCTGCCGATCGTGCTGCGAGCATCGGCTGTAGGTTGATTTGAACAGCGAGGCTACGCACCGAGGTATTGTTCCGCCAGCTGGAACGAATCCGTCGGACGAACAGCGGCCGGTGTACCCTCTGTCTTGTCCGCAGGCGCCGACGCACATGCTCCCATGGCGTATCAAGCGATCAAGACGCCGGTCAACAGCCTGCTGTCGCCGCTGCCACGCTCTTCCAAGGTGTCACCACGTTATGACTGACTTGTCGGGCGCTGGACGTGCCGACGTGCTGCGCGAAAGGCGCCCGACGCACGAACATGTGCCGCACTTGAGGCCGGCGATTGTTCGCGGTTAGCGCGATAGGGCAAGGTCTGCTGACGCAAAGTTAGATTGATCGGTCAGCATCAATCTCGCGGCACCATAGGGGTCAGACTAGGGGTAATGAACTGAGTTTAAACACCCTAGTAAGACTGCCGCGGGAAGCAAGATCTTTCATCGACTGCAACACCTTCTTCATGGTTGCGCTGCATGACTGTGAAGCGCGCCAGTTGTGCTTGCAGTGCCGGCATCAGGGGCAGTGCGAGTGGAGCGATCGTGGTGCTCATTCTGCATCTCGGTGACCCCATGAATGAAAAGCCGGCTTGGTCTGCCGGCTTTTGAAACTTGTCAACGCGACGTGGTGACAACAGACAAACGTTTCTGCCATCGCGCCATCCAGTCCATACTGCTATCGCCACGATCGTCTTCTGCTAGAGTGCGGCTGCACCCGCCGGGATCCGGCGGGAGAGGATTCTTCCTGCAGAGAGGGAGCAGTCGGCACTTGCAAACTGAGGTGCATGCGGTAACAAGAGCCGACGATCGCGCACTCAGTTTACTAGAATCAATCCAAGTGTCTCGAGCGGCATATACATATCGCTGCGCACCTCGCGGCGCTCGCCTGAGGTCTCAGCTTGGTGCGGCACCGAAACCTTGTACCGTCTCGATCGATGTGTTTACAATCACGCAGGTACTTGGCGCCACTGTAGGCGTGTTCTACCACCTATCGGACCTAACTGTCGGAGAATCGGTCGCTGTCCTATATCGTCACTGAGGCAGGTCCGTGCTCTGACCAAGATTGGCTGTTCGACTGAAACTCATGAGCCACGACTGCCAGGTGATGCATGCCAGGTCTAGTCGTTCTCTGACTGTGCAAACGTCGCAGTCCCACCACGCATCACAAAACTCTTCCATCTGCACGGGCACTGTCGCTGAGTGGGTCTAAGGCATCAAACAGCATTCACCTCTTGACTGGCAAGAGTTCTCTTTGTGCAGGCTGCCTTTGTTCTTCAACTCCGCCAACTCCGCCACGATGGCCCGCAAGGCTGTCGCCGAGGCGTGCTGTGCAGGCGCGTTTGCAGCCGCAGGTTGCCAGGCAGTCACAGCGGAAACCCCGCCGCGGCGCAAGATCGGGCGGCCCATAATCGACACCACCGACCCCGACTCCCAGGACCTGACCGAGGCGGAGCGCCGCCGCATCAAGCGGTGCGTCATACGACACGGCGCCCCAGTCTCTTCAGCTCCTAGCGAGTTTGTGTACAGTGCAGGTCGTGCAAAACTATGACCTCCCGCGTCTCGGGCACTGCTGCCATGCTGCCCTCAGTCGAGCCAATCATGAGGGTAAGCTGCCCTGTGATCGCACCAACCCCTTCTGAAGCCCAGGCGCGAAGCCAACCGGGAGTCAGCTCGGCGGGTGCGCCTGAAGCGGCAGGAGGCTCACACAGCAATGGCGGAACGGCTGGCGAACATCTACTCGGAGGCCGCGGCGCTGGAGGCGCTGCTGCAGCAGGCACAGTCGGAATGCACGGCGATCGCGAAGCAGATCGAGCAGATGCGCAGGGCGCCGACCGGCGCTGCAGAGTGCAAGCAGCTCGGCGACGAGGCCGCAGGCGCCATTACCGCCATGGCGGCATCCGCCCCCGCCTCCGACGACCGGGAGGTGAGGCGCCGGGAAGCCAACCGGGATGGCAGCATCAGCATCGCAGTCGCCCAGCGTTGGCTATGGCATGCGAGCCAGCAGTAGACGGCATTGGTGGCTTTCTGCGCCTAGCATTCATACCCCCACAGTTTCACCGCTCACTGGCAGACTGAGCTTGTGACAGCTAATTTAAACCCGTGTCTTTTGGCGATTGCAGCTCGTTTGTCTTCGTCTGGAGGCCTTCGCCTGGAGGCCCTCAACCTTGCAAAGTGCAGTTTGTGTGTCATCAGGTCGCAGCGCAGAGCGCCTGCTTGACATCGCACCCACTGCACTGCAGGGATTGCACACCTCGGCCGCGCTGACTCTTGCCGCTGCCGCCAGCAAGCCGGCTTCCCCGGCGCTCATCACAAACACTGCCGGCGACGTTGGTGGTGCCGGTGGCGGAGTCGTGTCGAGCGGCGTGTCCAACGATCTGCGAGCTTCACGCACGGAGTCGTGCTGCACCATGGCGCAGGCGGCGGCTGCTGTCTACGGTAGCCGCACCGCCGCATGGGGCGCCGCCATGCCGAGCGCCACCGGCGCGGCTGCCCCGCCCCGCATCTCTGTGACGCCAGCTGCCGGCACTATGCGGCTGCAGTGGGCTGGTGTGCACCACTCACCTTGTGCTCGACTCGTTCTCCGGTACTGGATGCCGAAAGTCGTATGTTCTGGATTCTGCTGGCTTCCAATGTATGGAGCCTCTGCAGTCGAAATTCGCAGGCAATGCACACAAGCAGCATCTCGGTGCAGCAAGAGTCGACACTGCCTAAGGCGCAACGTGCTGACACCGCGCATGCTCCGTGTATGTTTGCAGAACCGCCACATACGCCGCAAGCAGCTGCGCCCAACCCGACGCCCGCATCCGCAGCCTGCTTGCTGCCTGGCTCCCCATGCGCTGCGTCGCTGCTGCAGGCGGCGGAGTCCCGCCAGTTGGAAGCCATTCTCGCAGTAGAAGACTCCCTGGAGTGGTTCGTTGGGAGGCCGACTCTTGGCCTGGGGCTGCTGCCTTCTTTGGGGCTTGACCACCAAATCTTCTAGCGTGCCTGCCGCGGCTTTGGCAGTCTGCAAAGGAAAAGTACTGCTGAGCGCTGGGCATGGACGCATGCGCCTCCTTGTGAGCCTACAACGGCTCTCGCCGCCGCCTCTCAAGCTTGAGGCGGTGGCGAGACCGCTTGCAAGCCGTCATCTGCAGGTGGTAGCTTATTGGTAGGAAGGGGAGTCAGTTGGGGAATGTTTCGCATCAGGTGCATCACCTCGCTGTGCAATATCTGTCAGCAACGTATAGTCAACAACGTATCTGTCAGCAACGTATCTGTCAGCAACGTATTATGCAATTGGGGTGGTTTGTGGACTTCGTTGGAGCACGGCTTACCAGACCACTTCGTGCTGGCACCGCAGAATTGTTGAGGGTTCGCAGCACGCAACATGTATAGGTACATAGGTAAAGACGCTGGTTTCCATCTCATCAGCTGACCTCGAGTACCAAAATTTGCCACAACTGGCTTGGGAGTGAAGCTCAGAGCAGCCTTTAATCACAGCAGTGCAGCTCCTCAATCACAGCGCTGGAAGTACTGCGCCCATGATATCTGTGTTTTCACAGATACACTGCTGTACAAACGAGATTCGATCAGTTCTTGCGCAAGACCAAGCTGTCGTCATGCCGCCTCCCGCATGCCTCTTCAATGATGGGAGATGACGCATGCATGCAATCGGCCAGGTGCCCGCCGCACTCAACATGGCAGGACCCTGGCAGGACTCTCACTCTCCTGAATCCCAGGGCAACGCGCAACCAGGGCGACGCGCAACACAGTCACACCATGCCACCAGCCATGTGCTGCTGGACCAACATCTTTCAGAACGGCCCAGGGTTGGTTTCTCAACCCTGGCGCAGAATCGGCTATTGAAGGCATCGTCCTGTGCCTTGTTCCTCCCAGCAAAACGTTTAGCTCCCACCGATGGCGTTGCCGCAAGGTTGCGGTCGCCAGTCATTGCTGCAAACACGGGATGTGCCGTGATCTTCAGGTGCACAGATCAGCGGCGGCTGCCAGGCGCAGTGCTGTCCGCTGCTGGCGCATTGTTGTCCACTGCTGCGCTCGTTGAGGTATCAACACTCACTGCTACTCACTGCTCAGCTGCCTCGCCAATCCTACAAGCATCAAACACGGCTGAGTCGACCACAACTTCGGTCTCTGCACTGTGTCAGCATCAGCAATGGCGCACCAATGCGCATGCGCCCATGTGCGACGGCTTTCTGCATGCAGGAACTACTTTGCGAAAAAGGACAGGACGAGATGGAATGCACTGTTCCATGTCATGCCCACGATGTTTGCATACCTGGGCAGCTGGCATGCTGCCAGTGCCTCGCGGTGCGGCCGGCTATACTGGCCGCCGTTGGCGCGGCTGTGACGCCGCTCCGAGCGCGGGTACAGCCCTCGGGTGTCGCCGTGCCTGTGCGACGCCTGCAGAGCACATCATGATCTGCACATTGTTGTGCTCCAGGGCATCGGGCAGCGCCTTGCTGCTGTGCCTGTGCACGCATCTTTCCAGAAAGCAAGCCTGCACCTCTCTCATGTGACTCTTCCCTGCTGCTGCAGCAACCCCATACGAGACGCCAGCATGCGCCCACAAGGAGTTTGTCTTGTATGGGGGGTACCAAAACCACCCACCTTGACGCGCGCAATCTCCAATTTCAATTCACCAGAACTTGACCTGGGCCGATGTCGGCTGCGCAATGCTACGCAGAATAAAATATCCGAGCACGCTTGGCAGAGAGTTGTGCTGGATCGCTTCTCAGCAGGAGACAGCGTCATGCGCTCCGGAGGCAATGTAGTCAGAGCAGGTGGTATGCAAGCAACGCTGCCAGCGCCCGATGCACGCCGCGGGTGATGAGGAGGCTGTTGCAGGCCTCACCCGCTGTCCAGGAGTTCGTTGAAGAATGCTGCATTCTTAAGGCTCGAGGCCCAGGTCAGATACCAGCCTGCGGTGCACAGGGAGCAGTACAAGGATGTCGAGCAGAACAGGCGCACAGTGCGGTTTGCGGCAAGGAGCGCAATGTCCCATGTTGCTCGACATGCAGAAGTGATCGCCGGCCACAGGGCTGCAATGGAATTGGCTGATGGCATCCCTACATGCATGCGACCCACCAATGCCGACGCAGGCGACAGTTGCACATGTTCCCAGCAGTATGGCGCCAATGCCCAGTAGGTACTGGAGGGGCATGTCCCGAGGGCTGATTGGGCTGGATGTAGCGGCAGTGCGTCACTCGTTGGGACTGAGTGGCGCTGCCCAGCTTGGGAGGTCCGAGCGAACGTGCTCCTCGCCTCTATCTTACGACCCGTTGCATGACCGGGCTGCCGCTCTCAGATTTGCGCCCCCGCACGACTTGCTACCGCAACCACTGTGCTGCTGCGGTCGATCTAAGCTGGTGAGCCGACCAAGCCTTGCTGTGGCGTGCCTTCACGGATATGCCATTGATATGAGATGGAATGCGGCCTGAAGACCCGGATCAAGTGTGAGATTGTCACGACCTCGCAGAGCTCGGCACGATTTTGCAGCTTTTCGCAAGGTCGGCCTCTCGGACTTTTTTTGGCCGAAACATCTGGCACGTGCTACTGGATGAGTCATGGACTACACTGGAACCCAGCTGGCGCGCAATCGTCTGTCGGGTCAAAGTTGCAAACTCTGCACTGTACATCCAGGTGGGAAGAGCGCTAGCAACATCTAAAGGTTTCGCTGCAGGCGATAGGCCGCCTTCTCACCGGTCGCATTTTCGAAACACCCCGTCGGAGCCTCGTGCGCGCACACGCCAGCAGAGAGTCTGCCGCTCGCGCGAGAGGATCATCTGGTTGCATCTTTCGCAGAGAAACAGTGTCTCGACATCGAGGCTCGCCCAGATCGAGGTGAATTTGCCTGCGGAGATCGATTGGCTCAATGGATGCTGCATAAGGAACATCGTGCTCCAGCCTGATCACCGCATCTGCTTTTCGCTCAAATGGGCTTTCGTACTCATGCTCAGTACGATGCTCTCGTGGACGTCGCGGGACAGCAATAGGCTTGGCTGTAGATTTGCACAGCTGGTCTTGCAGGACGATCTGGCAGCGTCCTTACTGGAGTCCCTCGCAAGGCGTGCACCATACGATTGGGGAAGCAAAGCGCCAACGGGCAGGCGTCCGTCCCCGAGGAGTGTGACGGGAAGCGCGACAGGCTGCGGTTTTTGAACGAGCGGCGAGCAGCGGCGTCCGCTCGCTGGCGGCTGGCGATCCAGGCAGCCGCCGGCGACGAGCAGCCGCACCCTGCTTGGGGGCGGCAGCGGGCGCCGACGTGCTGCGGCCATTCCAGCGCGAGGCAGCACCGCTGGCGCCAGGCAGCACCGCTGGCTGATCCCGCGCTCCACATTTGCGCCGCTACTGCATCTGGCGATGCAGCAGCGGTGGTTGATTATGGGGCAGGCCTGCCGACTGCCGGCGAGTAGGGATGAGTCCAGCAGGCGTGTTCAGCGGCGGCGGAGGCGCGGCACATCCAATTCGGCGGTGACGGCAGCTTTGATGGCTGCGCTGCTGCTTGTACCCGCGCAGCTGTGCGACGCCGCCAGGCCGCCGCCGCGCAGCCAGTCGCCGGTGCGTCATTGGACTCGCTGGAACAGCATGGTCTGCTGCTCTTTGTTCGGTGCCTTCGGGTTGCTCTGCTATCATGTCTCCATGCAGCCGCGCTGTGGAGCCTTGCATGACTGCGACTTCAGTTGTTGTCGGTCGCATCACCTCAAGGCTACTGCACAGAGGCTGTATGATACCGAGCCTGGTGTGACGCACAGCCGCCGCAGCGGTACGCGGCCAGTCTTGCGGCCGCGGGGCCTGTGCCGGCACAGCAGCCGGACAGCAGCTACTCAACAGATACGACCGTGGCGCTTGTGACACAGGTGAGACCCACAGCTGACACATGCCTGCGTGCTGAGATTCCTTCCTATCTAAATGTCACTGATCACACGACTGTTCCTATGCGGCTGAGCATCGCATCGCATCGTCACAGGCAACGCGGCACGGAGGTACAGCAGCATCGTGAAACGAGATCCTCCTATGTGCGAGCTGAAGCCTGACTGATCACCCTCCGCCAGGTCCCGCCAAGCCCGCCGCCGGCCGCCGCCAACCGGCTGGGCATCCCAAACACACCGGCGCCGGAGACTAGCCTCAGCAGCTCGGCGCAGACAGCTCGCGTGGCGACCAGTATGCAGCTGGCGGCGGCGCTGCAGAACGAGACAATCACCACCATCCTGCTGCAGGGTGGGTGCTGCTGACTTTCAGCACGTCGCAGCATAACCACACAACATTGCGGACAAGGGCAAACGATCAAACCTGATTGCGTTTGTCGACTGCAGCTCAATGGTCAAGACGCAGACAGAGTGTTGGGCCAGGGCGCTGACACCGATTCGTGAACACTGTGCGTGTTCTGCTGCAGGCAACATCACGGTGCAGCGGAATGCGTGGCCCGCCGATGGCCCGGTCACCGTCAACCGCACCGTGACGCTCTTTCCTGTGGGTGGCGCCTCGGCGCCGCCGACGGCGGCGGCGGGGCCAACGCTGGATTTTGGCCGGCTGACGTACCTGGTCATCGTGCAGTCCGGCGGCCGCCTCGGCTTTGTCGGACTGGTGCTGCGAGGTGCGCCCCAGCAGGTTCTTCAAGGGGTCTTAGCAGCTGCATGGTGTGGCTCCTGTTTTGAGCTGCAGCAGTCTCAACTTCCTTGCAGCAGGAGTTCTCGGAGCCTGAGGAAACGACTCGGTGTTTGCGCCTCGAGCATCAGCTGCTCCGCCGACAAGCGCCAGACCGACAGATCGCAGCTTCACACGGCAGCTCCAGCGCGGCGGCAGCTCTTCGGAACCAATTGCACACGTACTCCCGAATTTGAATTTGCCTCAAAGCAAAGCGTCAAGCAGCTGCAACCTAGACCTCGGAGTAAGTCTGAGAAGCCCCCACGTGTAGCAGTCGAACATAACATTCAGATAGCTGCAGTGCAGGCATGGCGCCAGCGTCAGCGGCATGCTAGCACCAACACTGCTGGTTGCAGGCGCCACCTTATAGGGTATTCAAACAACGTCCGGCTGTGGATTTGTAACCTCCTGCGCTGCAGGCGTGGCGTCGGCGGCCGCTGGCATGCTAGCACTGCAGCCGCTGGACCCCGGCGCCATTTTTCAAGGAACTTCCATGAAGCTGAAGCAGCATCATCAGACACCAATCTAGCACCGCAGGCGTGGCGTCAGCGGCCGCCGGCGTGCTGAATCCCAGTGCCGCCTTCCGAGTGGTCGGCCTGCCGCTGTGGCCGTCACTGGGCGCGCTGCCCAACGCCACGGTGCGCTTCCTGCTTCCTGCTCCCTAAGCTCCCTGCGGCGTCTTGCGGGTCGATCGTTGCGGCAGGCTAGCCCGGCACCCTACCCCGAGGGAGGCGTGTGCCCCCTCCTTGCTTTGCTTCCTTCATCTATAGGCAGCTCAGCAAGACCGCCTGAGTGGGGGGTCGGCGACGATGCTGCGCAGCATGGAGATGCGGCAAGCAGGGCACAGTCCCACACCATCACCTTTCCTGAACAACTCGTTTGTGCCAATGCGCCGTGCAGTTTGTTATCAACACCTCGGACGTGTACTACCACGACACTAGCGAGTGAGGCTCCTTTTCCAATCCCTGGAAACAGTCGCGGGCCTTCATGTTCCCCTCTGCGTGGACGCACTGCAGCGCGCCAGCCGCTGACTGCTGCCCGACACATTCTCGACAGCCTCGGCCTGTATCGATGTCACGACTTCAGCAAGCTGCCACCATGCGGCCTCCGTGCTGATGCAGCCCTGTGCCTGATGGGTAGTGCGTGTGACAAGGCTCTATACCCTAAACCCTAACCCGGACGGACGCACCTCACGGAGCCTTTGTCCTGCCTCCTGCGCAGCTACATCAACTGCACGTTCTTCAGGAGCCGCGTCGGCTTCCAGTCCAAGGCGATCTATGGCACTGACGCCGTCAGCACGCCTGATGATTCCGTGGTCGTGGCCGGCCGCCACGCGGTTGACCTGCCGCTCGTCCCTATCTCTGGCGGCAGCGACACCGCCGGGTGCGTTCCTTGGGGGTTCCTTCGGTCCTGGGCATGCGACAGCCCCCGCCTCCCTCACCTGTGCATCTGAAATCTCAACATCTGGTTGCCCAGCGTTTAAGTTTGCAATGATAGTTCGTTGGTCGCTCATTGGTTCCGATAGGCTCAACCATGTGCCTGCTGCCTGAGGGACAGCAGCAGGCAGCAACGACGGACTCTGATATAGAGAAGCCGTGTCCATGCGTGAGGCTCGAAGACTGGTTAAATGTTCAAGAGTCAGGACTGTCTGCGCAACCATCCGTTACAGCTATATACGTGTGATGCAGATGTACTTGGAGCTGTTGTACAGGATGGTGGAGTTTGGATCGACGGACACCGTCTCCACATGCGAGGGGACTGCACGCAGGAAAACCACACTCATCCTTTGATTTGTCTGCAGGACCCTGGGGCTGGACCCAATAGACACCGTGTCCACGTGCAGCTATCCAATGGCAAGCATTGATAACAATGTCACAGCGGTCATCTGTATGTTATCATGATCATCTCTCTGTTTGCAGCACGGTGGAGCTAGACACGACGGACACATCGTCCATGTGCGAACTGTCCAATGGCGTGCTATTCAGCGGCCCGCCGCGGCGGCCGCGCTTCCCCGTCTGGGCAGGCGTCCTCATCGGCGTTGGCATCGCGCTGCTGGCTGTCGGCGTGTTTGTGACGGTGCTGCTGCTGCGGCGGCGCGCCCACATCACGCGCCGCGACAACCTGGAGGTGCCCTGGCCGGCCTGCTATTGCAATGCAGCAAGATTCTGCGGAAACCACAAGGTTAGCTGCCGGCGTCGCCGTCGCGGTGGTGCTGCTGCGCCGCTGTGCCCACATCACGAACCGCGACAACTAGGAGGTGGGCATGCATATGCTCTGGCAAGGACCAGTTTTGGCAGTGGGAACGTCAAGCTGTGGCCGGCTCGTCACTGCCGTCGCGCCAGTTGCAGCAAGGCTGGCTGTCTGTGAGCTATGGCTTTGCAGTCGCAAGTACGATGTCTCCAGTCGCAGCTTCTGCGTGGGAAACCGTCCTTCATGTCGTGGTCAGCGGCCCAGGAGCTGGTCGCGCGCATCTTGAGACAGGGCGATAAGACATGTTTTGACACGCGCAGGCCCGGGAGAAGGAGCTGCGGGACAGCCAGAGCAGCGAGGGCAGCAAGTTCACGAGCGATGGCACTTTCCGCATGAACGGCGACGACAAAGGTGCGTCCACTAACGGCGCCACCGCTAGCTAATACAGAACCTTTGGGAGAAGAACGTACCCAACATCCTGACAGCGTGCTCCTGATGGCAGCCTGTGCAGTGTTCCTGATCTCAGCATGCTGTTCAGCCCCTGCCTGCAGTGGACCACTGTTTCCTCTCCACCCCAAAACACCCCCAAACTCAAGTGTGCGCTTCCCAAATCCGGCACAGGCGGCCACTCTGGCGACCTGCTCGCAGCGCTGTGGCCGGGCGGCAGCCAGGGGCTGAGCAGCGCCGCCAGCGACAAGGCCATGACGCTGTCCGCCTACCACAAGCAGCTGCTCGCGATGCGCGTGGGGAGCGGCCTCGAGGGCATCGAAGTCGGGCCGATGCTGGTGCGCGGCAGCTACGGCCGGGTGTACAAGGTGAGATGGCGGCCGCAAAGCCTGGTTTCAAGCGGACTTGCGACACCTTCTGACTATGCGACATGCAGCCTGTACATCTGGAGAAGCGCTGCTGAGGCCCAAGCAAGATTGGCACTAGGACTTCCACTTGGCCGCGGACAATGCCGGGAAGTAAGTTTGGAAACTCAAGGGTGAGGAGGCACCTGAGAGGACCCGCCATGTCTCAGGCTCTAGCACAGTGGACTGCCTGTGCAACATATGGGTGTATCAGTGGCCTATGCTGCGTATCACACCGTTGGCCCCTGCCTGCAGGGCCGCTGGAACGGGGCGTTGGTGGCGATCAAGGTGATCGACGCAGTGCCGTCGCCTGACGCCTCCGCGGTGGAGAACGCCCGCGAGTCGCTGCTGGCCGCCTCGGTGTCGCACCCCAACGTGGTGCGCCCCCGAAAAGCCCGTCAAGCGTCCAGGGTTTGCAGCTCTGACCTGCGGGGCTTGGACCAGCTGGCGCGTGCACACGTGGGATCCTTGCGTCTGTGCGCCTGCGCAGCGACGGCTGCTTCGTCGCTATCAGCACATGGCGGATGTGTGACAAACCACCCACAAGCCGCTTGAGCGCCTTGAGCTTCCCCGCCGCCATACTGAACTTGCACAAAATGCGCATGCGCCTGGGCCATGGCACACAGGGTGGCTTTGTCACTTCGACTTGCTTGACTCCAGCGACCTCACCAAGCGCTTCCCTCCTGCAGATCTGCCCCTTCAACGGTTCCCAGGGTTTCAGTTTGACTCTGTCTTGACTGGTTCTTCCGGAGGCATTCTGATGAATCCAATCATCTCCGCCTGCAGATATGCACCTACAAGATCTGTACGGTGCGCATGGGCGACGGCGAGGCGGGCTCTGGAGAGGTGGAGGTGCCGCCGGGACTGGCGGGCCATCCTGCTGCCCCCGACGACAGCGCCGGCGGCGGCGTCCCTGCCGCGGAGGTGCCCCTGCAGGACGTCAGCGCCCACGACGAGGTGCCGCTCTGGAATCCTCTGGGCTTCAGATCGCTGCAATATGACGTCACTTGTGTGAGTCCTCCGCTTCATCTATCGGCGGCGCTGCCGGCGGCGGCTGCCCGCCGCGGCGGTGCCCCCGCAGGACGTCAATGCTCACAACGAGGTGCTGCTGCGGCCTCTGCCTTGTCATGTTCCCCAATCCCACCTGACCCGCTGAGGAGATTTTCAGTGGCCAGTTGGCATCTGCAGCTCCCAGGATGAGAGCTCGGATGCGGTCGCTCCTCACGCGCTATGTGCGTCGATTTTTTTGGCGCTAGCCCGATTGGGCACTGCAAATTGCTGTGAAACTGGCCAGCTGGCCTGTACGGCTTATCGGGTGCACAATGTCCAGCCCCCGTGCTTGGCCTTGTCCACCCCTCACGGTCGTCTGTTTGCACAGCAGGGGCTGCTGGAGACGTGGATGCTACTGGAGTATGCGGACCGCGGCAGCTTGGAGCAGGCCATCCAGCAGAAGCGCTTTGTGCGCAAGCCCGGCCCCCAGCTCGACATGGTGCGCCCCCCTGCCTTGGTCAGAGCCCTGGCATAATGTGACTGCGCCATTGTCCTGTGTGAGGGGGCACTCCAGCAGTGTCCGGCTTGCAAGGAGATGCTGGCTGCCGGTGACCGCTTGGCGGTGCAACCACATCCGCACAACCTCATGAACGCCATGCTGCGACATTTCAACACACAGCTCCGTGTGCAAGCCGCAAGGCCAGGCTGTGCTTGCGTATGCTGAGCTGTGTCGTTTGCCTTGGCAGGGCTCCATCTACAAGTCGCTGATCGATGTCGCCACTGGCATGCACTACTTGCATGCCATGGGCATTGTGCACGGCGACCTGAAACCGGCCAACGTGCTGCTGAAATCCACCGTCACCGACATTCGCGGCTTCATTTGCAAGTGCGCATCTTACCCGTTCACTCTGCATCACGCCTCCTTTGCTCAGCAGGCTTTGCCATCACCTTTGTCCTTGCCTTGTTGAGCCGTCCTGGGAACTTTGCCCCGTTGAGCCGCACAGCTGCGTTCTGCAGCCATTCCAGCCTGTTTCCAAAACTTGGCCCTGGCAATTGCATCGAGACACACCTGTGTGCTTTGTCGCCGCAGGCTGGCGGACTTTGGGCTCAGCCGCATATTGGACCTCAATGCGACGCACGTCTCAACCCAGTCCTTTGGCACTGTGCCCTACATGCCGTGAGTTTCCACTGGAAGCCTTGTTGCTGCCGCACTTTCGAGAACGCATGCCCCATGGCTGTCACCATGGTGCCGTGAATGCCGCACCGACACACCTGTGTCTGCTGGTAAAGGCCTCTTTGGGAGGTGCTCATCTCCTTGACGGCAGTCCCGACGCGGCGCCACCTGTTGTTCGCCCTGCAGGCCAGAGCTCCTGTCGACTGGCCGCATGTCCAAGGCAGTGGACGTGAGTCTCTGTGGCTATGCTGGGTGGCATGCGCGTAGCTGTTTGCAATGTCGCCCTCCTGCATTTGATGCCTTGATATCATCTCTGTTACGAAATCTGCTGGGTCCCAAATTGATGTGCCTCTGGTTGCAGGCTTACTCGTTCGGCATCCTCATGTCGGAGTTGTACACAGGCAGCATACCCTACAGGGGGATGGCCTTCGGGCAGGTAGGGACTCGTTCGGCTTCTCCGATCTGCAGAGCCCATGTGCACGGACGAACCAGATCCAGTCACCCAGACACAGTCCCCGCCAGTCCCCGCGCTGGCTGGTCAGCAGAGGGTGGGCCACATTGGTTGAGACTTCCAGCTTCTGAGACTTCCTGCTAACCGAGCCATTGCTGCCGACACAGCCATGAAAGGGAAATCGCAATGATCGCCAGTGATGTACAATGTCGTGCACGAGGCGCTGTGCCCGGAGCTTTAGGCGGACCGCCCGCCCAAGAACTGCTACAGATCGATCGTCAAACAGCAGTGTCTGATCACTTACTGTTGATGCTTGATGACTGCAAACAGGTGATGTACAACGTCGTGCACGAGGCACTTCGCCCAGAGCTGCCGGCGGACTGCCCGCCCGCCTACGCGCAGCTGATGCAGTCCTGCTGGGCCGTCGACGCCTGCGACAGGTGCGCCTGGCTTATCCGAGCTGCGTGTCCCAGGGTTTAGGGTTTCCGCGCTGCGAAAGCCCACCCATGCATTGATTGCACACTATCTGGCATGACTGGTCACGACAGGCACAAGCAAGCATTGCGGGTCTGACAAGGCACGTGTTGGACGCTATATGTAATGGGCGCTCTGTTCCGAAAACCAAGACTGCTGACCTGGCCATTGGCTCACTGCTCGAACTGCCGCGCCGTAGGCCCGACTTTGCCGCAATCACAGCGGACCTCACAGCCCAGGGCAAGGCGGCGGCCGCCGCCGCCAAAGCCGCCGCCGCGGCAGCCTCCGCAGCGACCCGCGCGGCCACAGTAGCCGCCTCGCGGCCGCGCAGCCCGCCACCGGCGGTGCCGAAGTCAGCAAAGGCGTCGCCTGCAAGGATGCAGCCGCTGGCCATCGAAAGCGTGGCTGTGCGGCCGGCGGCGGCGGGCCAGGAAGCGGAAAGGAAGCAGGAAGCAAATAAGGGCGCAATGCACGCCAGCTTCCGGGACCTGCGCCGGGCGCTCACCTCCGGCCGCAGTTTTTCCTTCATGCGCCACGACGGCGGCGCCAGCCGTGACAGCAGCGTCAGCGGCAGGTGTGACAGCTTGCCTTTCGTGTTCCTCGCTACACAGCTGTGTTGCAAGCTCTGGATCGGCTGCCGCAGTGCTACACAGCTGCTGCAGCGGCTGCGACGTTGCCAGGAGACGCAGCGAGGATGTGCCGTCACTGCACATCTTCGTCCGCAGCCGTGGCGGGCAGTCCACGCTTGCGGCGTCGTGCCCGGCACCGCCAATGCTGCAATGCCGCCGTGCTCAGGCCTGTCGGTCAATGCTGCAGCCGCCTGCGTCCAATCTGGTCAAAGCACATTCATGTTCCTGGTCCGCGGGAACAATGGGCAGCCGTCGCTGGCGGGACTGGCATCGTTGCGCGGGCGTTGCACAGTGAGAAACGAACATACCCAAATGTCTTCAACCCACCCGACGACCCGATGTTGCCCTCCCTGCAGCGCAACGCAACATGGCGGGCAGCCGCTCCTGGCGGCGATGCGGGCGGGACGTCGCCGGGCTTGGCACAGTGAGAACTAACGCGTTCACAAAGCCAGTCGTTACCACCGCTGCGCAGGAACGGCGGGCAGCCTTCGCTGGCGGCGGTCGCGGCAATGCGGGCGGGACCCGGCAGGGACTCCATCTCCGGCGAGTGGGTTCCCCAGGTGTCCTCCGCTATCGGCGTCACCGGCGCCAGAAACGGCGCCTTTGCAAACGGCAGCAGCAGACACGAAAACGGCGGCGCCGCCTACCCGGCAACGGTGCACCGCAAATCCGCGTCGGCATCGACATACGCGGCGGCGGCGGCGGAGCAGCAGGGGCCTGACCCGCTGTTCGGCGGCCCGCTGCGCAGCATTGACAGCGACGTGATGGCCAGCGGCGACATTGGCAGCGCCCTTGCCAGCGCAGGCGGCACGCCCCTGGGCGGCGGCGGCGGCGAGGCGTCTCACCGCGGGTTGGCGCTGCCGCGGCAGAGACGCAGGCGGATCAAGCTGCGGCGGAGCCAATCAGCTCGCAGGAAGCACCAGCTGCAGCAGCGGCGGCAGCAGCAGGGCCAGCGGCAGCAGGGCCAGTGGCAGCGGCTCCGCCACGACTCCATCGTGCATCGACGGGGTCGGCGTTGAGCCTGGGCCGCGGCAGCCGGGTGCTGGGGCAGCCGCCTTGAAGTGGATCCCTGACAGCAGCAAAGTGCGCCACCAGCCCTGCTGCGGGCTGCGGGGCCGTGCGTCATGCCGCGAGCCGCGGCAGTGTCGCATGAAATTGGTAATGTCTCTGGCAGCTGCAGTGTCTAGTTTAGCTTGGCGTCGTGCAGATGCGTGCAGCGGTGCCAGAACCTCAGGCAGTGTAGTTCTCGCTCAAGACCACAGGTTTTGCGGGCCACCATTCTTGTTCAGACGATCGAATTGCTGCGAGGCAACAGAAATTCATCAGACAGGCAGCGGTTTGACTTAGTCACGATCGATGAAGATGCCTGCCGCTTTTGTTTTCTGTACAGTATGGGTTTTCTGTACAGCAGTTTCCGTACAGTATGGGCACTTGCGAGCACTTCTCTAGCACTTCTGCCGACAGCATCCCCTTCCACTGTAATTTACGGCCCCCTAGCCCGCTAGCGGGCACCTGACCGCGGTTGCCTGGTGTGATACATGTATTGTTATGTTGTGCCCACGCATGTATGTACATGTACGTACAAGAGTCACCTGTACAGGTGACTCTTTGCTGCAGCTATTGTGCTACCTGCTACTGCCCGCTGGCCGCCGCCTGGTTCAGCTACTGCTGCCTGCCGCTGGTGCTGAGCGATCGCACCTGTACCCTCGCTGCCTGAAGGTATGCATTGTCTGTCATATAAAACTAGTATCAAGGGGGCCGTTAGGTGCACAGCATCCTGCCTGATGATCGCTCAGCCATGTGGAACCTCACCCTTAACGAAGTTTCGGCATACCCCTACTGCACACAGTCAAGTCAGCCCCTTCTTTTCTTTCCAGATTGCCTGGGACAGTAAGCTGCTCTACAACACCTTGACCAAGCCTGTTTGAGTGCATCACGGCCCGGCTTGCGCGATGATTTACGTTGTGTGACGACAGTAGCTGTAATTCATGCTAGTACTCAGAGCTTCTCTCGACGCTGTTACCCATCCCCCCTTTCCTACAGTGAGCACGTGCTGCCTGACGTCAAAAAAACGTGACATGTCCAAGGCGAGCACCTCATCAAATCTCCTACACGCCAGCAAATTGCTCAATAAGACTCAGCATTGTGCTGCTGCCGGTCAGGAACAGCCAGCGCCACACCCTGCCATGCTTCCTGCGCTGAAACAGACGATAGCCAGCTGTGGAAAGCATGGCGGAAAGCATGGCGGGCGGAGAGCGGAAGGTGGTGCAATATGGCGGCAGAGGATGGGCGTTTGACCGCTCTCAGGAGGCTCTGGTCGAGGTGATGGACAGCGCACTGCTTCAGTTTGCAGCCAGTAGGCCGCATGCATCCATGCATCCAACAGCATGCACCCATGCATCCATCAGCATGCATCCAACAGCATGCATCCTCCATGCTTCCGACAGCATGCATGATTGCAAGGCAAAGCACCATGCAAATACACGTGGCAGATGAACGCAGAACAGTTCTCGAAGCTGCACATGAAGGAAGAGAGGCAGAGATGTTAAACTGTTCCAGCCTCACTCGGGCTGATTGGCGTTCATGAATGTCAAAGCTGAGCAATCCGGCCAAAAAACGGAATGGCAACAACTCAAAGAGCCCAGCCCAGCCCATCCCAGCCCAGCGCTTTTTCGGCGCCAAGCGTCAGCATGCAATTTCTGCCGAGCATTATAATGAGCATTATAATTATCGTTGCGTCAGCATGGAAACGACGAACGACTTGTCTAGCGATTGTCACCAGGCGCTGGCCGGCGCCGACCCGACCGCCCTCAGCTTGCGGGCCCGAGCAACACCTCGCAGCGGGCCTTTTGGCGCACTGCGATCGCCGCCGATTGCTCCGGCGCGGAGCCGCGGCTCAACTTTGTGACGCAGGGCGGCGAGGCCGCGGTCATGGCGCGGGTGCTGCCGCAGGACCAGGTGCGGTGGTGAATTAAGAGATTGGCAGGCAATTCCGGCAGGCGACGGAATTAAAAAGGCAGGCGACGGAATTAGGAAAGCAGCAGCCGTATATGCTGCGGAATAAGGCTCATGCGTTGCATCATTCAAGCGCAAACACCTGTTATATGGTGCAGGACCAGCCATGATGAAGCCTCAATCAAAACCTACAGCACCCAATGTTGAAGAAGTCCACAGGACATCACGGATTAAATTGGCGAACGCCTGGCTGCCCTGCCCGCAGCCCAGCTGGGGCAACCGGATGGCGCTGAACCGACAGCTGCTGATGGGGCCAGTGCCGCTGACCAAGTGTCGCAACTATATATATAGTTGCCATATATGGCACACAGCGGCCTGCTCAGCGCCAAGCGCCAGGCTTTTGTCGAGGTGTGGGCGATGTTCGCAGTGCAACTTTCAACTGCTGACACGTGACGAGCTCGCTGGCACTGCGCCAGCCCGCCTGTCCGCTCGCGCACCGCCAACCAGCAGCTGTCGTTACGCATGCCATGGCATGCATTTGATCCTGCGCGTTGCACCAGTCACTCCGCCGGATGCCGTTGTCGCAGGAGCACGGGCCGACGGTGCACATCACGCACCTGGGGGTGCAGCCGCAACGGCAGGGCCAGGGTTTTGGCGGCCGCCTGTTGTCCCGCATCTTGCGCTACGCCGACCTCAAGCGCCTGGCCTGCTATGCCGAGGTGCGGTGCAGGTGTTCAACCTTTCTGTGAATGGAACAGCGGTCTCTCAATCGCCGTTCGCTGACGCCTGCCTGTATGTTGCAAACATGTGGACCGTGAAGACTCCTCCATGTCTGGCCCATTACATAATAGCCGGGTGCATGGCCCCACACCCTGAGCGGTTACCTGACCAAAGGCAGCTGCTGCTGCTGTCTGCAGGCCACCACAGTGCACAACAAGTCGTTCTTCAGGCACTTCGGCTTCTCGGACGTGGATGCGCCAGTGGCGGGCGCCGCGTTCCAGGTCTACCCAATGGCACGTCTGCAGCCTGCCGATGACAAGCACCTTCCGGCGGCAGGTCGCGCAGCGGCAGGCGCCGCTGATGCTGAGGCAGCGGGCAGAAGCAGAGGCACCGCGAGCAGTGCAGCGGCAGGAGAAGCCGAAGAAAGAGGCGAAGGCAAGCCGCCTATAGCGGCGTCGGCGGCATCGGCAGCACACCCGGCAGCAGCAGCGGAGCCGGTAGCGGCGGAGGTAATGAGCGGCGGCGGTGGCGGGCTGCAGGATGTGGAGCATTGTGCCCACACCCACCTCAGTTCAATTGGCGAGTCTGCGCCGGAGTCGCAGAAACCATATGCGCCCACATACTAGCAGGACGGAGGCGAATAACCCAAGAGTGCTGCAATGGCAGATGAGCACACGCGGTGGCGCAATTGTGTGCCGCCAACAGCTTGGCCGCTCGGAGAATCTTGCGCAATAGGCTTGCTGGGAGCGGAATAGCATACCCAGAAGGGTGCCGCGTTAGCATGTGCTAACAGGCGGAAAGTGTGGCGGCGCGTGCATCATGTCTTCAGTGCCGGCGAAGACAGTTGGCTTCAGGACCGAGACTCAAGCTCGACTCGCAAGCACAGAGTTCGTGTACCAGCAGCATTTCAGCATTTGCCATCATTCACACGAGACGCCGAGGATCAATCGTGCGTAGCGTGTCAGTGCCTTCGCGAGTCAGCCGAACAAACACCGAGATCTGAATTTCCGACACCAGCACCTGTCCAGCTACGGAGGCATACTTCTGACCGGTGAAGGTTGACGACGTCATGAAGCCGAAGAATGATCTCGTGGAGTTTGATTTCCGTAGCGCAGCCACGGAGCTCGCAGTGGACACCTTCCAAGAGGTGGTACTATGTTGCTGATCCTTGCGTACTGTAGTGCCTATGTGAACTCCAAAGCATCAGGAAATTCTTTACGACTTGCCTTGCCTCCCTTGGAGATTGCTTGTGGCAGTGGATGCGTCTACGGCCAGAAACGCACAGCTTTCTAGGGCACCGCATGCAGAATCGACTTGCCGCATGCATGCACAGCACACACCCAAAAAGCATGCACTGTGCGCCGTGCAGGCCTTCGCGGGGGCGGACCCAACCAGCCTGCACTTTGCAAAGGAGACGGAAGCTGCGCAGCGCGCTTTCTGGTCGCTGTACATCCGGCCGCACATCTTCGGCGGCGATGCGTGCCTCAATTTCCTGGCAAAGGGTGGCGAGGGCGCCGTCGTCGCAAATCTCTATCCGCAGCAGAAGGTTCGTGGTCCACCGCCGCTTGGAAACGCGGGCCTGCATGAATCCATGTCTGTTTGCGGCGGCTTATGCTCCTGGCACATCTGCATGCGTCATGCTGTGGGGGCTTTTGCCAGTTGCGGGCGGCTCGAGTGCCCCAGCCAATCTTGGTGTCGTGTAGACGCGTCTGTTCCTTGAATCCCTCACCCATTCGCTGCCCCATGTCGCAGCTCGGCTGGCTGGCGGCAAAGTGGGCGGGCGTCAGGCTGCTGGTCGGCAGCGCGCCGCCCGCCAAGTGGGGCGCCCTCGCTGCATACGGCGACTACCTTGAGGAGAAAAAGCTCGAGTTCTTCCAGGTGAGCTGGAAACTTGACAGGCTTGTTCACCAGAAATGAAAATGCTTTGATGCTTTCAAGCCGAGCGGCGCGCCTCACGCGGCGTACGGCGACTACGTTGAGGCGAAGAAGCTCGAGTTCTTCCAGGTGCGGGTTTTGTCTGAAGATCTTGTTGGCAGTTTGTCGAAAGAATAGCTGCATGCGGCGACTAGGGCTGGTGCCGACGACAGCTCGAGCCATGAGCACCCCAGTTTCTACATGCAACACGACGCTTCGGTCACATCAAACTTGCATGACAACATCATTCCTCTGTTCCTGCTGTAGGCAAACGGCCCGTTCCTGCACGTTGTGCTGGTGGGCGTGCGGCCCGCATTCCAGTGCAAGGGCCTTGGCGGGCAGTTGCTGGCGCGGGTGCTGCAACACGCTGATGAACACAACCTGCCGGCATATCTGGAGGTGAAGAAAGGCCTTGTCTCTGATATCTTCTCTTCCATAAAGATATCCTACCTTCCGTAAAGATATTACATAAGTTTCGTGTGAGAAAAGTCCTGCGTCCCTACTCGTGCGCTCTGCACTCTGCCTGCCAAGAGGGGGAGCGTCTGCAGAGTGGCGCCGCCTGCGTCGCGACCGCGACTGACTTTGGGACGCAAAGGAAGCTGCCTTTGACCCTAGAAGGCTGTGATCCGCGCAGGCCAGCACGCCGCGCAGTCGGACCTTGTACTTGCGCAACGGTTTCCGGGACATCGAGACGTGGCACGGCGGCTTTCCGGTGTACATCATGGGCCGCCCCGCAGCAGGCTCGGGACACGCAGTTGCCGCAGGGGCAGCCGCTGCCGCCGGCGGAGCCCCGAGCGCGGCGCCAGCTCAGGCGACGCCGCAGCGGCAGGCGACGCTGGCGCGTCTGGCGTGAGCGGCGCTGGCGTCGGGCGCAGCTGCAGCCGCGTCGCCCAGTGAGGCGGCGCCGGCTGCGGCGGCGGCGGCGGCGGCGGCGGCGCCTGCGATGCCTTCGGCAACGGCAGCAGCCGCGGGCGACGGCGCAGGGGTGGCGCAGCCGGTGCAGATGCAGTATATCGTCGTGAAAGGGATACCGCCAGGCAGGGGAGCGCTGGTGCAGCAAATGAAGGCTCAGCTGTATTTGTATTGGCAGCCGTTTTGTGCTTGTTTCTGGGCAGAAGGTTGTAGGATGTAAACTAGACAGCGCGTGTCAAGGAGGACACTGGCTTTTGTGTAGCTTTGCTTAGACCCTCAGATGCACACTAATTGCATTATTTCTTTTGCCGTCGGGTCTGAAGAAAGTGGGTGTTGAGATGCATGCTTAGTACAGACCCTCTCCACGCACCTATGCGAACGAGAAATGCACACCAAGTGGCAGTAGTCTACTCTCAAGTTTGCATCAGGCAGAAATTAAATGTGCCCGCCGCTGACAGGCAGCTGTTCGTCATGCATAACCCAACCCTGACCGCAAGCCCGCCTACACAACATCAGCACGAAAGCAACACAATTCTGCAGTGCGGCAATACCTGTGTCAAAACCCGCGTAACCTGCATTTATGCCGCGATCCCCTACCCTGCCGCAAGTTCCTGTCCATGCATTCCCCTTTTGACCGGCCTACCTGCCTGTCTGCCTGCCTGCTTGCTGGAAACGTAAACAGAAGGAAGTCACCAATCTACAGGCCTTGGTTTGCTGCCGTGTGCTAACTCTGATGAGCCAGCCCAACACCGCCGGCTGTCCCACAGCTGTGCCCTTCACAGGCTGCCTCCTCACCCGCGGGCCAGGAGCCGCGTCCGCCCTCACCCCGGCTGCTGACGTCTCCAAATGCGGCTGTGAGCAGGCCGCCCCCCTGGCAGGCTGCACCACAAGCACAGCCACCGTCCGCGCGGGGACTGCTCTGTTTGATCCGGGTTCGCCCCCCGGCGGGCTGCGCAAGGCGCGCAGTTGCCACGCCCCCCTTCATCAGCCGCCAAAGGCGGACTTGGCGGTGAAAACGGTGGCGGCTATCAGTGCGCATGCCAGCAGGAACACCAGCAGCACTGGGCCCCTTTGGTCGTCGTAGCGCACGTTCTGCCGCCGCAGGATCTGCAAACACTCACGGCATCACCACCAGTACCCAAGCATGTTGCCGGAGCGTGTTGATTCACCAGACGTTGGTGGCGGTTCACTGGACTGCGCCAGTTTCTTTGATGAGACAGGGATCCAACGCAGCTCGTAAGGGGCCGCGTACTCATGTGCTGCATGTTCAGTCAGGCTTGGTTCGGCAGGAAGTATGCTGCATGTGGGATGCAGCTGGCTGCACTGCCCTGACCCCACAGTTTGATCGGGCCGGCCTACAAAGGCGGCAGCAGCAGGATTCCCCCACAATGGCGGCAGTGATGGATTCGGCACAAAGAGCGCACTAAGGGCTTCGTCTTATGTCACCTGGATGGTACGCTTCTTGTACATGAACAGCGCGTACAGGATGAAGATGAAGGCGACCGGCGCAATGACCATGCCCGCGATCTGCAGCAGTACATGAATATAGCAATAGCAACAGGCAGTGCTGTTCCAGCTAGTCTTGCAGGGAAAGGATGAGCGCCCTGCTGCGTCTCGTCCCCCTCCGCATCCCAGCTCGGAGAACAACGGCATTCCGGCCTTGCGCGGCAGGTCTGACCGAGGCGCACAGGCGCGAGCGTGGAGCGGTGACAGCTCGTGGGACTCATACACTGGCGTAACGATGTAGGATTTCCCGATGGATAAGTCACCTTTGGTGCGATGTTGGTTACGACACCGCCGGTGCTGCCGCTGGATCCCGACAGCGTGGACCCACCCAGCAGCGAAAGCGCCTGCAGATAGACGCGATTGGTGCAGAATCACCGTCTGCCCTTCTCCGCAGCCAGAGATCAGTCCAATTCGTTTCTAAGCGCGCGTCATCGCGGGACTGCTGTATGCATGATGCAGCTGTGGCTGCAGGAGGAGATTTGCTAGTACGCCACTTCACCACTGGAATACAAGGATGTCCCACAGTCTACATACTACACAGAACAGCTGGCTCTAAACCCTAAACCCTAAGGGCAGATGTAGGTCATGCCACAGGGCATGCTGTCAGCGCCGCACCATGAACATGATGAGGACCGAGATCTGCAGCCTGCAGCGGCAACAAGGGGCACAAGATCAGCCGCAGCATCGCGTGGGGCCTGTGCATGATGCATGCGCCATGCAGTGTCCATCCCACACTGGTCGATTTCATTCTTCCCCGGGGGCTGTCGAAGTGCCATCTGAGCTGGCAGCTGCAGGTCGAATGTGCCAACGCAAGCGAATCAGACGGGTCTGACATTACGGGGTGCTTCCGATGTGTGTGCGGTGTCTCAGCGCGCGCACCACTGCAGGAAGGTGCGCTCGTTGGCGAAGAAGGTTTTGGGCTCGACGCGCGTCCTCACCAGCGCCTGCAGCGGCAACGGCGGACTCAACGAATGTGTCGCCCACCCCTGGGCACTACTACAGGCGTCTTCGCCCAAGGCAATCCGCAGCAGACGCTCGGCACTCGACCTTCTCTTCCTGGTACTGCCCCGTCGCTCAACATCCAACGTCACAGATTTATGAACACGTACGTGCATGCAATTTGGGCTTTCCCTGCACCTGGCTTCGCTCCTTGGCCACGCGGACGGAGCGGAGGCTGCCGCCGCCGCCGCCACTCCCGTCGCCGCCGCCGCCTCGCTTGCAGCGGCGCAGCTTGCCTGTAGACAGGGATGAATGTGTGCACTTAGTAGCACTTAAGTTAGCTGATTAGCTAATTAGTAGCTTAGCTAATTAGCTAGCTAGTTAGTAGCTTAGTAGCTAGTAGCTTAGTAGCTTGATGGCTAGGTAGTTAGCTTAGTAGCTAGGTAGTTAGCTTAGTAGCTATTAGCTTAGTAGCTAGGTAGTTAGCTTAGCTAATTAGCTAATTAGCTAATTAGTAGCTTAGTAGCACTTAGTAGCACTTAGTGGCACTTGGTAGCACTTAGTAGCACAGCCGCTGCATATTGCAACACCAAGAATCCAAGAAATCTCGTACATGCGTGCTGCCAAGCTGTCGAACATACTCAGGTGCGACATGCGTGGGAGCTGCGCTGACGCATGGTCCTGCAGTGAGCAGCGCCTGCCTTGCTGAGGTGTGAATCAGTACAACAATCGAGCAGGTTCCCCAGTCCACGGGTGCAGGCTCGAAAGGGTTTTGCCCTTCCATGCCTTCCCAGCGCCTTCCCAGCGCCGCACAGAGCCCATCAGACACACCTGACGCCCAGCGGCTGAAGCCGCGGCGCGACTTGACGGGCGCCGCCGCCGCGCCGACGGCGCCGGAGCGGCCCTCCTCGACGTCTCCATACGCCGCCGCCAGCGCCGCCACCGCGGCGGTCGTGGCCGCAGTGCCTGGCGGCGCCATCTGACGCGCCTCCAGCGCTCGCATCTCCACGACGGTGTGGCCTGCGGCATGGAAGGGGTAGGGTCGAGGCGCGGGGCGACGGAGTCTTTCAACGCTGTACGGCTTTGCAGCAGCTGGGAATAGACACGCTGCAATGTAGTGATGCATCCACAGCAAGCACAAGATGTTTTGCATCGCCGCACCCGTTTGCATGACGACCCAGGCAGTCGTACAGCTCGTACAGTCGTACAGTCGTACAGCTCACACAGCTGGCTGTGCAGGTGTGACTTCCTGAGGCTCATGCTGGGACCACCTGAGCATGACGTAAGGCACGACAAGAAGGCTTTTTGAAGATTCGTGAACAGACGTCCTACCCAAAGGACTGACGGGGCTGCCATCCTCGGAGCGAGGAGCGCCGCTCAGCAGCAGCGCGCCGCGGGAAGACGCCGGCGGCGGCACCGCCTCGACGCAACCGGGGCCGCCGTTTGCCCGCTGGCCGGCGAAGGGGCCGGCTGGCGGCGCGGCGGCCGATGGGCCGTTAACGTTCGGCCCTGGCCCAGCTGATGGCAGCGGCGAGGCGGCACCCGCCGAGGCGCAGCGCACAGGCCAAGGCGGCAGGTCTGCCAGAGCGGCGCTCGCCCACGCGCCGCCGCCGACACCATTGCCGCTGGATCCGCCGCCACCGCCGTCAGCATCTGCGCCGCCTGGTGCAGGGCGCGTGGCCGCCGACCCTGTCGATGCCCCCTGGAGCAGCAGGCTGTGGCTGGTACCGCCCAGCGGCGCTGCGTCAGCAGATGTGCGGCAGCTGAGCTGCCGCAACGAGCGCCCAGAACCGCCGCCGCTGCCGCCGCCAGCACCGCTGAAGCCTGCATCGCCTGCGGGCGTGACGACCCGGCCAGAGGACCGGCGCAGCCCGCCGCCTGTGAAGCTGCCGCTGCGGCCAGCAGCCGCCGTCGCAGCCTGGCTGCTGGCTGGGAGGTGCGAGCCGTCGGCCCGAGGGCCCATGAAACGCCCGCCAGCCACTGCTGTGGACCCCATCTCGGCCACCCCCACTGGCGCCGAGCGCTGGTGACCATGCTCGGCCTGGCGCGGTGACGCGGACTGCCAGCCGAGCGGTGCCGCCGACGGCGGCAGATCAGCTCGCATCGCAGGAGACTGGGCGGCCGAGCCAAAAGGGCTGCCCTGCGGCGCCCCGCTAATCGTGCTGAAGCCGCTGAACGCGACCCCGCTTCCGCCGCCGCCGCCGCCGGCCGAGCCGCCGCCGCTGCCGTTTGCGCCGCTGGAGGTGGCAAAGCCTCCGCTGCCGCCGGGGCAGCCGCTGCCGACGCCGGGGCGGCCACTGCCGCCGCCATGCCCGCTGCCCTTGGGCAGCTGCCGGCTGCCGCCGCTGCTGCCGCCGGCGGCTCGGGGACTGGAGCCGGAGGCGCCGCCGCGGAGGAAGGCCAGCAGGCGGCCGCTGCGGGACGTCTTGGTGGGCGCCTGGAAGTCTCTGGGGAACGCCCAAGGCGCAGCGTCCTGCGATGGCACAATACGCGGTGTCTGGTGCTTTCGAGCAAAAGCTCTTCCGATCGTCTTGCGAATGAACAGCTCGTCGACAGCTGCTCTGTTGGCTTTCACTCTTGTTTGCAACATGAAGCATCGGTGCACAAACACCCCAGGCACAGGGGTCCAGAACGTAAACTGAGCAATGCGTGCATGATGACCTAGCAAGCTACAGCGTACGAGGCCGAACGGGCTGCTAAAGCAACGGAGCAGAAGCTTCGACCTGAGCTGCGCGGCCACGTCATTCCAAACTGTACGAGGAATGCATATGGGCAGCGGACCTTGAGGTAGATGTCGCTGGTGTCGGACATCTCCTCGTAGGAGGCAGGTGTCATAGACCCTCCCTCGTCCGGCAGGAACCAGTAGGGCACGCCCACCGGCGCCACCTGCACAGCAAAACGTTTCGGAAACACATCTCAGCTTTGCTGTCAGCTTTAGGACGCCCACCCAAGCTTCGGAGCTCCCAGTAGGGCATGCCCACAGGCGCCACCCGCGCAGGGCACATGGAGGGAGGGGTTCCTGAAGGGCATTGCAGCTGCGGCACAGCTTCTCCCGAGGGCGGAGCGTTTTACAAGCGCTGGACGCAAGCTGACTGCTGGCCGGCACGATTGGGCATGGACCCACCTGGCGCGGGAAGAGCAGCGCAGCGGCATGGGAGTACTTGCTGAACATAGGCACCTCCAGCAGCATGCCTGCACAAGGAAACAAGACAAAAAACTGGTAAACACATCGGGCTGCCTAGCAGGACAAGTCGTCGCTATCCACGGCAGCATGCTCGCTCCTCTCAAGATGCAGCACGAGTGCCAGCATCCGTAGCGATTGGCAGGCGTGATGCAGACGAGAACAGATCTCTTCAGCTGCAACAGCTGCTGCTGCTTCTTACCGCATCAGGCCGCAGGCGCGCCGCGACGACTGGTAAACCCTAAAAACGACTGGTAACTCCCAACGGCTGAGCACCTGCCGCCACCAGGCTGCGCAACCAGACCGGCGCCCTCCACTTCGATCCCCACCACGGCGTAGGGGAGAGCAGAATATGACAATCTAAAACCTGAAACTTCGCACCTGCGGACCCTCAACAGCCGTCCGGGCGTGCCCTAACCCTAAACCCTAAACCCCTAAACCCCTTCCACCTTGGTCTCTACTGCGGGGGCATGGAGGGGTTGGATACGGAATCTTGAGACACCGTTGAGATCACTCACCTGACGCCACCAGGTTGCAGACCCAGAAGGGCTGCCCGGCGCCCTCCACCTTGATCTCAACCACCGCGTAGGGGAAGCGCTCTGCATCACCTCGGCCCAGCGCTGCGGTCTCGGGGCGGCACCACTCCCCCGGCCGCCGAGCGGCGCCGACCTCCTGGAGTACAAGGACCTGTCAGGGTTTCTGCGTGTTTACATGGTTACTCATCGAGGCCGAGCATGTTATTTGCTAAAGACCGTGGGACACAGCGGTTGATACTCTAGCCACATCCTCGCCTCCGCTTCTCCCCAAGAGCACCGGCCCCGAGCCTGATCAGAGGAAGCCGGATTGCCGGCAGTAACGCGACGCATATGTCGGCATAGTACAAGCAGCGAGTTTGGTGTCATGGCGACGGCGAATACTTGCAGCGCAAGGGTGCTGAGGCGCGCCTTGGTGAAGGTGAGGCCGGTGTCGATGGAGACCCGCAGCGCCGATGAGTCGCTGTTTTGGAAAGCGGTGCGCGTGCAGGACGTGCGCAGCACCGGCTCCTGCACATGCAGACACCGTCAGTCGTCCTGGTAAAAGCATTCAACGTTGGCCTTGACTGAGCGCAGAGGAGTAAGAAAGACGTGTTGCCCTCCGGGAGTTCGCAAGTGTCAGCCGCCACAGACATTCCCTGTTTATGTAACCGTGCTAACATCCAAACGTTCAGTGAGCCTGACCCTGCGTATGCTGGCCTATATTTAAGCAGGCCAGGCAGCACTGCAGCAAATGAGCCCGGTTCTGCAGACCGTGAAGACAGCCCACTGAAGGAGCGACTGTCAGGAAGGCGCGCATGACGCGTAGATTCTCCATGCTGCGGGTTGAAACACGGGGAGCGGCGACAACTTCAGCACGACCGCAGCTCTCACGAATACAAACACAAACCTGGGAGGTTGCCGTCAGGAAGGTCTGCGTGTCTCGCAGCAGCTCCGCGCGGCGGCACGTGCCGTCCAGCTCTGGCACATGCTCGCCCGCCGCAAACGCTGCCAGATGCTGCTGCTCGATGTCGGCGCGTTCCTGGGCAGACGCAGCAGGCTCGGATGGGAAACGGGGGCTGAAAATTAACCCATAACAGGCATCACTGCTCACTGCTAAACCCTAAACCCTACACCCTAGAACAGACCTGCAGGCCTGTCTGCTGCCTGGACACCGCTGGATTCCGCATAGGTGCTCCTCTCGAGTAGCATCCTTCCGGCTGTCGCAAGTACCGAGCCTGAAACGTGAGCTGCAGTCGCACCTTGATGCTGGACTGGCCGGTCCACCGTTCGCGGTGCGTCTTGCGCTCCACCCACAGCCGCTGCCCCAGCTCGCCCGCGGCCCGGCGCCCGTACCAGCGCACCCGCACAAGCTGCGCGCCGTGCTCACGCCGCAGCCGCTCCTCGTAGGTGCTGCATCACGTTTTAAGAAGAATGGTGTCGTGTGCAGCCCAGCGAACTGAGATAGCAGATTCCACTGCCGCAGCTGTGGCGCCTGGGCTGCCGCGCGCCGTGCTGCCGCGCCGCAGCCGCTTCTCGTGGGTGCTGCAGCAGTCCACAAAGACTTGACCGCCAGAATGCCAGGCAGGAGTCGCAAAGTCATCCGGCCACGACTGCAGCGCCTGAGCCTGCGCACCCGCACCAGTCGCGTGCCATGCTCGTGCCACACCCGCAGCCTCGTAGCTGCTGCACGCGAAGATTCGATGCAGGCTTGCGCAGAAGGTGCAAGAAAAAGCTCCCTCGGGTTCTGTCTGTTCAGACATTAGCTGCGCAGCGTGCTTCCGCCGCAGTCGAATTTCACAGGTGCTGTAGTGCGCCGAGTCAGATTGCCATACGTCATCAGTCTGGGGCGGTTGCGGACCCCCCCCCCCCCCCCCCCCTCTGCTTGAGCAGTCGCCACACCCGCAGAACGACACCCGCTGCCGCGACGCACACCCACCCATGAGTGGCGACTGCTAACGACTCCGGCGGAGCAGCCAGACAAGAGCAGGAATTGGTCGCTCCAAGGTTCAGGTGCCGGGCGCCTGAAGGTGGCGGGGTCCTCTTAGTGTAGACAGAGGACAGCGAGGTGCAACATACAAAGCAACATTTGTCACGAGGTGCGTGCATGGGGCTGGGGACTCATCAGTGGTGCAGCACCAGCCTCGGGGCGCACCTGC
>JAABUM010001211.1_pt1 | contig 39626 bp, 70 predicted proteins | sample 5559161 | NCBI WGS metagenome assembly JAABUM01 (sample SAMN10711868, study PRJNA513369) | rock metagenome | isolation source: Antarctica rocks | place: Antarctica: Victoria Land, Siegfried Peak nord
TGTCTGTCCCCCCCCCCCCCCCCCCCCCCCCCCCGCGCCCACCAGGTGCTTGTTCGAGCAGTTCGTTTTCCTTGAATGTACCTTGAGCGTCAGGATTTCGCAGCTCCCTGCTGTCATGCCGCAGCCCTCCGCCAACCCAGTTAGGCGAATTGAGCCGCTGAGGTGCGTTGCTTAATGCTGCTTCGGCTGCAGCCTGTAGCTGCAGATCGGGCCGTTTACGGTGCAAACTGCTCGCTGACGGCAGACTGGGCACTGCTGCACACCGCAGCGACCAGGACCTGTAGTTTGGATGCTGCGGGACATGGCTTTGCTGCGTGCCGCCTGGCTCTGATGGTAGCCCCATGCAGACGGCGTACCGTCAACCATGGCAGAACGAGCCATTGCCTCCCTGATCACAGGTGGCGCCGCTGCTGCAGCCGGAATGCGTGGCGCGGGGGGCATCGGCGGAGATACCGGCGCTTGCACGATTGTAGATCACCTTTTCGGGACAGCGTCGTACGGGCTTCCAGAAAGTCCTGGCAATTTGCCGCAGGTGGCGCTGCTGCTGCAGCCGGAGTGCGTGGCGCGCTGCGCGGCGGCAGAGGTGCTGGCACTGGACCACTGGGCGCACGTCACCAGCGCTGCCATGCGGTGCGCACATCTCTCTCCAAAGGTTTCAGTCTCTAACACCATCGTGTCCCTTGCGGCTCTTTCCAGAGCCCAGCAAGGAAGGCTGCAGGGCTCAGTGCGCGAGCCGCGGCTGTTCATCAGCAGCGCATTAGCGAGAAGCTGTTCAATGTGGCATCCCTTGTGTGCCTCCGATAGCCTTTAGACACGCTGCTGGCTGAGCTTGCGCCTGCCGCTGTGCCCCCAATGCGCACTGGGGATCCAGCTCCATGTGCGTCAGGTAGTCGATCGATCGTGAGCGCCTCAGCGATGCCGTCATGCGGCAGGACGACAGTAATCGATGCAGAGCAGAAGCATGTCCAGAGCAGTGGCAACACGCAGCAACCGGATCGGTCACAGACATACACGACAATTTCGGATTTCGGACAACTTCGGATTTCGGAGGATTGAAAAAGAAGCATTGCTCTGTGTTTCGGCTGTGAAGTGCATCCAAAATCTGAAGTGACGGACAGCCTGGCAGGACAACGGCCTAGCGTGGAACGCACGGCTCCGTCCAGCATGGCAGGTTTCTTCGAATTCAATGAAATCTCCCAAGAATCCTGACTGGGGAAACGGAGGGCATGGCGGAGCAGCGGCAGCTGGCGGAACGGGTGGCCAGTGTCAAATCTGTTGCTGGTCTCTCATCAGACGAACATGTGCATTGTGTTTCTACAAAGGAGGGCCTTGCGGAGCAGAGGCAGCTGGCGGGGCGCGCGACGCTGGCCAAATTCAGGCGAGCGGCACTGCGTCTTTACGATTCTGCGAATGGGCAGTTGACTTGCAAATGCGCAGGCAACGGCGGGCCTGGCGCAGCAGCAGCGGCTGGCTGAACACGCGGCGTTCACACACTTCCGGGAGGTGACACTGCCTTCTGTCCTTCTCACACAAGTTGACGATTGAACCTGCAAATGTGCAGAGAAACGGAGGGCCTGGCGGAGCAGCGGCAGCTGGCGGAACGTGCGGCGCTGGCCAAGTTTCGGGAGGCGGCGCGGGAGGCGTCGTCGCTGCTGATTGGCTCAGAGCGTGCCCGCCGCTCCGGCGCGAGGTGGCAGCTGTTACTTGGGGGCTCCTGCCTGCTGTTTGATGGGCCCGAGCTGCTCATTTCGTGGCACCGAAGACCGTCCATACCTGAATTGTGCGCTGTTGTCAGCCAGGCCTGTCAGGGTGCTGAACATCGTCTTCCATGTCCGCTCCAACAGAGCGGCAGCGGAGGAGCGGGGCCAGGAGCTGGGGCGCGCCTGGCGGGCCGTGTGGCGCGGCCTTTCCGGCGACGTGGGCCTCTGGGCAGGTGCTCTCTTGTGCGGTTTGCTCCCTGCCCCTTTTCCGGCAGACCTTTCAAATCCAGGGCGAGTAGAGGAGACTTTCCAGGATTAGCACTCCACGTCATGGCAGGAGCTCGCCAGCGAGCATGGCGTTCCTTACTTGGCCTAAAAAACGTGTCTGTTTAGGCATGTCCTGGTGAAGACGATGAAGGCAGATGCCATGTTTGCACCGTCAGGAACCTGTGGTGCAATGGTGATGTCTGCGGAGCTATGATCGAAAAGGTGCTGCATCATGACGCTCCAGCAAGGCCTGCCAGTAAGCTACTGCATGTGCACCAGCCTCATTACAGCGCACACACATTGCGGCATCACGCTGACAGAGTGAGCGTGATACTCAAGCGAAGACTCCACATCCAGATTGGGCAGAGCTGGGACGAGAGCAGAACTGCAAAGCCGAGGACGCCGCAAGAAACGGCAGAATATGTCGTAATATCAAAGGTAATCAATTCGCCCTGTCATGTCAGATTCGGAGCCCCCAGCGGAGCGGCATTGGAAGCGAGACAAAGCGGAGGACGCCGCAAGGCGGCGGCGGCGCATGCGCACCAACTTCCAGTTCCGGCGCTACGACGACGGTCCAAAAGTTGGTGCGCCGGCGCCGGCGTCGTTCCCCGCGGAGGCCCTCGCCTCGCCGCTCCTGGCCGGTAGGATCTCTCGAGTCATTTCGTACCACGCCGACTGTTCGTTGCTGGAGGATGCTTGAGTATGACCCCGACCCTAACGTCTGTGTGTCCGCTTTCGGAAAGACAAAACCATTGTCAACCATGTGTGAACAATTCGCTTGGTTATCCCAAAGCGGCAAGGCTGAAAACATACCTCTTCTTGCCGTCTCTCTCCTGCTTTGGCCAGTTTGCACCGCCGGACACCTGATCTCGCAGAAGCACCGCCACAGAAGCCTGCAGTTTGCCTCCAGCCTCACCTTTTTCGTCATTGTTGCGGTGTGCCATGCTGCGCAGGCGGGCCGAAGCACGCCCGCGTGGTGCCTGACGAGGACAAGCCGGAAGACGCCACCGCGGGAGACATCGCCACAGTGCAGCTGACGCTCTAGCAGCCTCGCATTTTCATTCAGAAGTTTGCTGTGTCTTTGTGTGCAGGCATGCTGAAGCGTGATGGCGCCGTGTCCGACGAGGACGAGCCGGAAGGCGCTGCCACTGCAGCCGCCGCCAGCTGTCACTCTGACAAGGCGCACGATTTCATTCAGGATTTTCTCTGTGCGCAGGCGTGCCGAAGCGGGCTGGCGCGGTGTCAGACGAGGACGAACTGGAAGATTCCGCAGCAGCAGACGCTGCCGCTGCCAATTCCGCCGCTGATGTCGCGGCTGACCCGCCCACCGATGGCGGGCAGTCCGGCCCGCCGCCAGCAGCGCAGCGCAGCCGACTGGCCGGAACCGCGGATTCACCACAGGGTGGCCAGCCGCAGCGGCCGTCAGACGGCGTGCTTCGGCGGTGGAGCTGGATGGACGGCGACGACGGGGCAAGGGAGGTGACGCAGAGCGGCGTGGATATCGCACAGGAGGGCCAGGTGTTCATCTCCTGCACCGACAGTCAAACCTCATATACTGACTGCAAGTATGCTGACGATTCTTGACCTGATATGAGTTGTGATAGCAGTTCTGACAGCTACACACCTCCAGGCTGCTGCCGCCACAGCGGTCGCCCTTGCGCCGCTTCGAGTTGCTGCCTGCAACTATAGCTGCGGTAGTGGAGCCAGATGGACACAGCACGGCGCGGAAACCGCACAGGAAGACCAGGCATGTCGTCTCAGAATCTTGCCGAATGCATACGCAGAAGTGCATTGGTTGAGTTGGCGCCCGGAGGCGACACACAGTGGCGCAGAAACTGCACGGGACGACCGGGTGATGATGACATCTCTCATGGAATTCCATCTGCACTGGGCTAACAGCTGTAGACCGGTGTAGTGATGATAATGCCGGAGAGGCAACACAGAATGGCGCGCGGGCCGCACATGAGGGCAACGCACATCGTCTGCTTCCAGTTGTGTGGGCGCATGCGACCTGGACGGCGTTGACTACAGCAGGCGACATCCAGGTGGCAGCCTGAGCGCGTCCGCGTTAGACTCTGCATTCAGGTTTGCTAAGGTCACGCTGTGCGCGAGCGATCAGATCAGATCACGCTGTGCACAGGCGATCAGATCACGTCATGCCGGGTCGCCTGAACGTGTCTTCCTTTGCCTCACAGCTTGATGCAGGAGGATGTACTTCTTGACTTCTCACATTCTGCAGGTCACGCTGTGCGCCACTGCATCGCTCGTCACACCGCGCGGCGCCATTCCCGGCCGCCTGGACGTCTCCGCGGTGGTTGCTGCACCCCGCCGCATGAACTGTGTGTGTTGAGAGTCTACACTTCTGTCTGCAGGTCACGCTGTGTGCGACAGCGTCACTGGTCACGCCGCGCGGCGTCCTGCCCGGCCGCCTGGACGTCTCCGCCTCGCAGCTGCACTTCGTGGGCGACCCGCCCGAGGCACCGGCGCCGCCGGCCGCCGGCCGTGACACGCCGCCGCCGTCCACAGTGCGTTTCCCGGACACTTCACTCCCGTGAAGCAGATCGGATGCTTTGTAATGCATCTGGCACATTGATTGCGGCAGAGAGATCTGAATGTATCCATGTACATGATGTATGGACATGAAGCTATTGGCCATCGACTTGGAAGGCAATCGGTATGGCATTGCCATGGCGTGGCACCGTCATGCGCTGCAGCTCTTGTTTGCGTTCATGTCGAGCAATCTCTGTGGTGTGTGTCCATCTCCCATCGAGGAACCTAGAGCCACAATTCAAAGGCGATCTATGAGGGCTGCGCAGGATTACGTTGGCTGTTCGAGTTTGTGCCTCGCTTGCACTGGTTACGCCCTCTCATGCAGGCCCCGCCGCGTGCATAAGCGGTGGGCTATGGCAGACACCGCGTCGATGCACCATGCGTGCCATCCCGAAAAGGGTTGCGCCAGACCTGCATTACACTATATCATGCAAGCCGGGCATGTGCACAAGCGGCGGTCGACGGCGGATAGTGCGTCAGTGCACCCCACGCGCTTCCGTTGCGAGCTGCGCTCAACTGCCTTGGCTCTCTCATGCAGGCTGGGCGCGCGCACAAGCGGTGGGCGACTGCGGACATTGCCTCAGTGCACCACGCACGCTACCTGCTGCGCCCTGCGGCGCTGGAGATCTTCCTGGCGGACCGTTCCAATGCGCTGCTCAGCTTCCCCAGCCCCAAGGCAAGAGCTGCGCTGCCTTTCAGTGTGGACTGGATCCACAAAGCGTTTGCTGTGATGCAACCACCTGCCAGCGGCGCTGGAGAACCTCCTGGCGGACTGCTCCAATGCGCTGCTCGGCTTCCCCAGCCCCAAGGTATGTAGCTCTTGGGTTCTGAGAACATATTGGGACAAATGTATTTGTGGCCGTCTATGTCCGGCGGCGCTGCATATCTTCCTGGCGGACCGCTCCAAAATGCTGTGCAGCTTGGCCCCCGCCCAAGGCATGGGCTGCTCATATCTAGAGATTGAATCGACAGTTCATGACTGTGGTGACCCTTTATCTGCTGCCGGCGCTGGAGTTGATCCTGGCGAATTGATCCAATGCACTGCTCAGCTTTCCCAGACCCAAGGAGTGCAAAGTGATCCACTAAAGCACTGCCCAGAGATCCAGAAAAATTTTCTGTTCAATTCAAATCCCCATGCCGTGGTCACACTCTTGGATGGTTCCCGGTGGACCGCTCTCGGTGCGCTGCTCAGCTTCCACAGCCTCAAGGACCGTGGCATTCGCTCGTGGCAGGTGATACGGTATTGTAGTTCTGCGAGAATGTCTTCACTGTTGCAGCCGAAACGTGAGGGCCCGTGGATCTGCTCTCTGTACGAGTTCGTGATTGGGTGCGTCGCCTCAATTGGCGCTGAGATGCCAGAACGCGATGGCCTGGTGCCAGTGTAGTCCTTCACGCAAGCTCCATGCGCCACCCTTTGGCATCCCAGCTCCGGCAAAGCATTTCGCAATCCTAGCCCGTTACTGAGGTGGTGAGTGTTGGCGTTACCCCAAATAGGTCGCAAAAGACGCGGCGGCGTCCATTGTGGTGGCGATGAACGCGATGGACTGAACAGGCGGACGCATGTGGAGGCGGCGCCCATCTCGTGAAGAAAGTAACGTTGACAAGATTGCGTCTGTCCCAGGCCGCAAAGGAGGCGGCGGCGGCCATTGTGGCGGCATCTGGCGCGGCGGAGCTGGACCGGCGGCGACGGGCAGAGACGGCGGGCCGGGCGGCGCAGCGGTGGGCGCGATGGGAGATTTCCAACTTCGAGTACCTCATGCAGCTCAACACACTAGCGGGTGCGCCTTTTGCGACATGCAATACCTTATCAGAATGGTGCCTGCTGGGTGCATGTGGAGGCATCCGCGCAGCAAGCAGACATGAACTGGTTGCCTGTTGCGACATGTGGCCGGCGCATGACCTGCCTCGCGCCGGTCCTGTCACAGCTGTCCGCTGCGCACGGATGTCGCCAAGACATCTCGCACGTGCCAGCTGTGCGCCGGCCGCTTCCTCCATGGCAGACTCACCATTGCACCTCAACATCCCACTATTTTTTCTAGGGTAAATTCGCAAGATGGGCTTCTGGACAGCTAGGTTGACTCCAGGCTTGACAGGCTGCTTATGTGTTGTAGGGCGTACCTACAACGACCTCAACCAGTACCCGGTCTTCCCCTGGTGCGCTCTGCATGCTGACCGTCACCAAATTCGACCTGGTGTCTCAACTCGCATCACCATGCAGCATTGTGTGCTGCAGTACAGATTGTGTGCTGCAGTAATGCAGTACAGATTGTGTGCTGCAGTACAGATTGACCATTGCCGGCTGTCATGCTCACCTGTGCAACATGCCACTATCGGTTTTGCTGAGCGTGAATTGCTCCCATTGGCATCCATGCAGGGTAATCGCGGACTACGATGCGGAGGCGCTGGATTTGACGGACCCCGCCACCTTCCGAGACCTGTCCAAGCCCGTCGGCGCGCTCAGCGCCAAGCGCCTCGAGTTCTTCAAGGTGCGATCTCCGGTCATACACTCGCTCTGATCATCATATTTAAGAGCACAGCTCAGGCGGCCACGCGGGTCAAAAGGGGAAGTGTCTTCTCCCTTGGCCACCTGAGCTGTGCCACGCAGTTGGGAAATGAAGGCTGGGTGCCGCGCAATCGCTTTGCTGCACCGCAGCCGACACAAGATCCCCTGTGTTGCGGTGCAGGAGCAGTATGAGGTCATCGACCTCCGCGATGCTGGATGGAGTATACAGCCGGCAGCAGTCTCTCTGCCTTAGCCGGCAGCAGTCTCTATGCTGACAATTTCCCGCGTTTGCCCCTGCAGAACCGGTACGAGAGCAGGAAGGGCGACCATGATTGGTCCTGTGATGCTTCAGGAGCCGGCAGCAGTGTTGTTACTGTCAAGACTTTCCATATTTTCTATATGCATCCTGCAGGAGCGGTACGAGGGCATGAAGGACGACCCGGACGGCGTGCCGCCCTTCCATTACGGCTCCCATTACTCCTCCGCCGGTGCGCCCCTGTCTGCCCGTTCGGCTGAGCAATGGATCGCCCTCCCGCCACTCCTCCGCTCACAGCAGTCCTGTCTGCATCAAAATGCACACATGTTCAACCGTGCTGCTGAGGAGCTGCAGCAGCATCGAGCAGTTGAGCAGCGGCGTGGCACATCATTGGAAAACCCTCTTCGTCAATGTGGGTCAAATTTCGAACTCGTGTGCTTTGGTCGTGAAGTAGCTCTTCAGCAAGCAGGTCAAACAAGAGTCCGTACAGCACTGCGTGGAAGTGATGCTGGAAACCAGCTGATGGGAGTAGGGAGTCTGACGCACCGCTGCATGCACCGCGCAGGCATCGTGCTGTTCTGGCTGCTGCGGCAGGAGCCGTTCACGGGGCTGGCACGAGAGCTGCAGGGCGGCCACTTCGACCACGCCGACAGGTACTTTCGGTGTTTGGTAATCTGCCAGCTTTCTGTGGTGCAGAGCAAGTGGGGCAGCAGTGGGATGAGCGCATCACAGGCAGGAGGCATATCCATCGGAGCTGCAGGCTACCTGCCTTCAGTATGACATTCTACCTCCCTGGCTGCTACACCTTGCTCATCTTCAGCTGCTGAACCAGGTAAGTGGGAGGCACAAGCTTTCGTTTCACGCAGTCCACCAAATTCTGGCATACCAGCTGTACTCGGCAACTATCAGTGGAAGGGCAGCGATGAAGGCAGCCCCGTCGTGAAGGAGCTGCTGCCAGAGCCAATCTGATACTGAAGAGCTAGCAGTCTCGCGTTCGCTCCAAATGTATAGCACGATCCAGGCTGTTTTCCTCTGTGGCGGCGGTGTGGAAGGGGTGTAATGAAGGCACCTGCGACGTGAAGGACCTGGTGCCGGAGGTCTCTCGAGACTGAAAAGCTCACTAAGATCGCGCTCACTGTTACGTATCTTGTTTCGTATTCCAGGCTGTTCTCGTCAATCGCGGCGGCGTGGAAGGGCTGCAACGAGGGCACCTCCGACGTCAAAGAGCTGGTCCCCGAGTTCTTCTACGAGCCCGAGTTCCTGCGCAACGCCGATGACCACGCGCTCGGCACCCGCCAGGTGAGGAAGCGAGGTTTGTCTCGGCTCCCTGTTTTCCTGCCAACAATGCAGGGCAGGGCATAGTCCAATGGACCAGGTCCTGCGCAGTGTCGACGCCGTGCCTTGGGCACTGGGTGGTCTCACAAATGAGGATCGGAAGCGTTTCAGTGCTGCACAAGCCAAGTCGCGGATGTCTTGCACAGCGGAGGCTGCAACCGTCAATTGCTGGATGTGTTGGCGCCAACTCGGAGCTGCATGGCATGTCTCGCCAGGAAGGTCTTCCCATAGCCATGTGGCTCAGCGCTGTTTCTAGTCCATCGAGCGTTGCTGTTCCTGAATCTGATTTGCAGGACAGCTGCGAGCTGTGGTTCGTGGAGCTGCCGCCGTGGGCGGGCGGCTCGCCAGATACGTTCGTGCGGCCGTGCGATCTCGAGTTCACACTGAGCTCGACATGACATGACTATACAGCAGCATAAATCTAGGTGTTCTTGTGTTGAAAGGACGGTGCAAGCCGGGGCATGTGGGGCTGCCACCGCGGCCGGGCGGGCCCCCGGACGCCTTTGTGCGGTTGCACAGTACTACAAATCCACTGAAGAACGTCAGTATTCCCATAACGGATCACAATGACCTGCCTATCTCCTGCAGGACGGCTGCGAGCTGGGGGATGTGGAGTTGCCGCCGTGGGCGGCCGGATCGCCGGACGCGTTCGTGCGGCTGCAGCGGGAGGCGCTGGAGAGCGAACATGTGTCGGAGCGCCTGCACCAGTGGATCGACCTCGTCTTCGGGTAAGTCAGCTTGCTCCTGACACTACAACAACTAGCGCTGCCTTTCCTTTGAGCAGCGCGAGGCGCTGCGAGAGCGACCACGTGTCGGAGCACCGGCACCAGTGGATCGACCTCGTCTTCGTGTGCGCAGCTTTGTCTGGTTCGACACAGCTAGCACAAGTGACCATCCCCTAATTTGGGAGCACCCAGCTCGCACTCAAATCGCGTCTATTACAAAAAACACATGTTGCTGAGCTGCAGTGCAAGCCCGCGCCCTGTGTGGCGGTGAGGGTGCACCAAACCAGGTGTGGGGGCATGTTGAAAAGACCGCAGCAAGCGAGATCATGGTCCATCGATGTCGCAGGTACCAGCAGCGCGGCAAGGCGGCAGAGGAGGCGGCCAACGCCTTCTACTACCTCACCTACGAGGGCAGCGTCGACCTGGACGCAATCGACGACCCGCTGCAGCGCAAGGTATGTATGCACCCGAACGATCGAGGCTCGTGAATCCAGAGAGCAGGCTGTTCCAGCGGCTGTCTCTCTCGTCTGCACGCTAATTTTGGCTTCACGACATCTGAGCCAGCTTGTCAAGGCGCACTGCATGCACCACTGCGGCCGTGACTGCTGCACAGGAAACAATTCAGACAGCGTTCTGGGCCTTGTAATTCGCCGCCGCTGGGGTGCTTGGCCTCTGATAGCTGTGCATCTGAGCCGCTGCATGCACGCAGCATGCTCACATGAGGTGGCAAGTGGCTATCGCTGCACTGGGCCTGCCCCTGCGCTCCCTGAGGGTCCTGACTGGATGCGTCCACCCCAACTCGTCCAGTGAGCTCGCCTGGCAGGGGGGTGTAGTGGGAGGCCATGTGCACGTGGTCTTCTGCCTCCGGGCTGCATCCGCTTGATCCAGAAGTGCCTTGAGACCTGGCATGTATGGCGGCGCCTAACGCTGCATGTTGGACTGATAAGCCGGCGGAGATGGAGGGCGCAACCGTCAGCAGACGAGGGAAAAAACACGAGGGCGGGCACCACTGGACCAGCGCCTTGTAATCACAACATTCTCCTGTGATGCAATCTTACCCAAGACTTGCTCGTTTTTAAAACTTGACACGTTGTGCAGGCGGTGGAGGACCAGATCAGCCACTTCGGGCAGACGCCGGCACAGTTGTTTCGGCGGCGCCACCCCAAGCGCGGCCCGCCGCCGCCCGCCGCGGGGCAGCCGCTGCTCAATGCGCCGGACGCAATGCGCATCTTGTCCGTCGGCGTGCCGCCCACCCGCCGGTGCGTGCTGCACAAGACCCTCGTGGATATCTCGATATTATGGTTGAGGATACATCCACAGTTATGTCGCTGCTGAATGCATCCGAGGGAATGCGCCTCCTGTCCGCTGGGCATGCCGCCGAGTGCAAATGCATGTGCCGTATTTGCTCTTGCAACTCCCGTGCAAAGGTGACAGCACATCATGGTTGCGGACATAATGGGCAAGTCTGCATGCATACATGTCTGCTATGGCCAGTGGTGCGCTATACATGTTTGGCCGGCAACCTGAGAAAGTACACGCTTGGGATAGCATCAGCTTACACTGCCTCGGGGTGACGGCCTAAACAACAATGCCAAAATGCACCGTTGTTCAGGTGGCTTTGCGCAGTGCACGCTGACAACGCCAAAGCAGCTCAATGTTGCCGTGTTTCTGCATCGGCTGTCACCAGCTCGCTTCACGCTAGACTTGCACTAAATCAACGTCACGCGACGTTCGTGCAGGCCTGACTTCGCGGCGTCATCGCTGAGGCTGAAGGCCAGCCAGCGGTGCTGGCCAACGCTCAATGGGAGCTGCCTGCTGTAGAACTGCAACTGTCTTGGACGTGATGCCTGCCTTGCCGTGATGTAAACATCTGCGCAGGCTCAACATTGCGGTGGCGGCGCTGGTGTTGACGTCTGGCCGGGTGGTGGTGGTGAATGCCGATTGCGCGCTGTTCTCTTCACCCATCCAGCTCTGCTCTCGCAAGTTGAAACCTACTCCGCAGGCCCAACATTGCGGTGGCGGCGCTGGTGGTCACGTCTGGCAGAGTGGTGCTGGTCAACGCGGATCGCGCTTTGTCAGCGCACCGGTGGGCGCCGCCGTCAGGAGCTTTCACCTTTTCGGCGGGCGGCGCCAGCGCGGCAGAGGCACCCTTCGCCCTGGAGCCCGATCCCGCCCCGCCCCGGTATGCTTGGACCACAAAAGCAAGAAAGAAGAAGAATGAGGCACTTCGTCACTGTACCGCCGGCCGCGCCGATGCGGCTGACGCGCCTTTTGCCCTGAGCCTGACCCCGTCCTGCCCAGGCAAGTCGACATCAGCAGGAACCAACAGAAGCTCATCGGCATGTGTCCTTGCATGCAGGGTGCTGGGCAGCCCGTTTGCTGCGGACCTGGACGCGGCGCTGTGGACGCAGCGCTATGCGGTGCTGCCGGGCGGGCGCCTGCTGGCCTCCTGCGGCTACTGGGACTGCTCCGTCCGGTAGGGACTCTCTGGTGTGGTGTAGAACTGTCTCCAGTCGCCCTTGTGGCCAGCCATCAACGTGATTGCAGCCCTGCAGTAAAGAAGCAGACTGCCTTTGCAAGCGTGAAAATGGAGTGAAAATGGAGTGGTAACTGAACTAAGTGGTACAACCTAGGCGGCATTCCGCGTCGCTGCGGGGCGCAGCGTGCACAAGGGACGGCTGCTTCAGCGCAATAGTACCCCTTATGGGCGGCAGGACGGTCCAAAAACACACACTGCGAAACAGGGCTGCAGGATCCAAAGCGCAAGTGCATAGCTGCAATGCACGGGCGCTGCAGGTGGCTGTACAGATGCACTGTCAATCACATGCACAGCGTTCCATCTGATATAATGCTCTGGTGCACCTGACATATCTGCATTGCTGCAGGGTGCACAGTGTGGACGAGGGCGGGTGCTGCAGGCGGTGACACACACTCAAGATACTTGGTGCAGCTCTGCTCCTCTGCTATCTGCCGCTCAACCCTGACGCGAACGTTGCGTTTTCGCCGCAGGGTGCACAGCGTGGACGAGGGGCGGCTGCTGCAGGCGGCGGCGCGGCACCAGGACCTCGTCACCTGCATCGCCGCCTCCCCCTGCGGTCGCTTCCTCGTCTCCGGTGCGCCCCTGTGCTCGGCAACGATCCTTGCGACATCAATCGAGATTGAATTCGCAGAAAGATTGATCCGCAGTGATGTCAGAGGTGGCGCTCATTGGAGCAACAGTTGCCTGCACCATGTCCCAACAGCAGCATCCATGGCACGCAGCCTGGCCTTTGTTGTGCGAGAGATACGCTGCACACGAGATGGCTGCTGAGCTCTGCACGGAGCAGGCAGCAAGTGTTGATGTGGTGGACGATCGCACTGCGGCGTTTCGAAGCTGTCATTCACGTACAGACTCCGCAGTCGCGTTTTTGGAGAACAAGCATGTGCTCTGTTCTCGAGTCACTGGCGGGACTAGAAGCTCAGCTGCTTCGGACCCTGTCGCAGCCATACAGCGCCTTCCTCACACCACCCTGCAGGCAGCCGCGACACGACGCTCATCATTTGGGACGTCGCCGGCGGCGGCGTCGGCGAGCCCGGCGGCCGGCGTGGCCGCGCCGCCGCGGCCGCCGCCGGTGGCGCCGCGCCACGTGCTTGCGGGTCACAGCGACGCCGTCACCTGCCTGGCGGCGGACGCGGGGCTTGACCTGGTGGTCTCGGGCGCAGCGGACGGCGTGCTGCTGTTCCACACCCTGCGCCGCGGCCGGTGAGGATACCTCCGCAACTAGACGACGCCTGCGCTGGCGTAGACCTTGATAAGATTTGCCTGAAACGATGCCACGGCGGATGTGGGACTTGACCTGGGTGGTCTCGGCGCCGCGGACGGCGTGCTGCTATTCCACACTTTGGCCGGTGAGGGCGCCAGCTGGGTACACAGGCATTGTCTGCTGGGCCATAGCTGGATGACAAATGCAGGGTTTGCTGTGCACAGGTACGTGCGCACGCTGCGGCTGGAGGCGCCGCCGTCGTGGCTGGCGCTTGAAATATCACACATATATGTAGGAAGATGGCTGCTGCATCATGTAGTCTGTTTGTTGTGTCTCTGCAGATACGTGCGCACGCTGCGGCTGGAGGCGCCGCCGGCGTGGCTGGCGCTGGCACCTGAGGCCGGATCCCTGGTGGTTCACAGCCACGCGGACCTTGCCCTCCGCGTTTTCACCGTGCGTCTTGCCACACCTTCTGCCTCGCTGTCAGACAAAGCGTTTTACATGCACAAATGAGCTGATACCGAGCAACAGCTCGTAGTGGCTCGCGCTGCAAGCCATGAGAACCTCGCCGCGTCTTCACTGTGCGTTCTGATCACGCCTCCATTACATCTTCAGTCACTGCTGTGTGCACCTGCACGGGTTGCGAGCTCCTTCCCTGGTGGCCGCCATGCACTGCGCCTGTCCACAGCGCGCCCACCGGCCCCAATCCAAATTTGTCAGTACCATGAGCTGCAGCTGCGCTTTGCATGTCGCTGCGCAAGCTCCGAGGGCTGCACCTGGCCTCGACTTCTGCTGCGGCGCTTCTGGACCAGCAAAGCGAAGTCTGCTTCGCTCGGCCAGCCCAGTGCAGCCAAATGAAGCAGAGGGCAGACCTCCTGTTCTGCTATAAATTTCATGCTGTGACAGCTACTGGCGGCAAAAGAGTGCTCTGAAGAAGAGAGCCACCGGAGCGTGTGCCACCTGTTGAGCACTGTGCACCTGTCGCGGATCAGCAGGCGGCTGCTGGGGCGAAGGACGCCCAACCTGTGGCAGGCACAGTATCTTGATCGCAGCAATATCCTTCCCGCAGATCAACGCGCGGCCGCTGGTGGTGGCGGAGCCGACAGAGCAGCTGGCGGCATACATGGTGCACTCTGTCCACTGATGTCCTCAAGTACCATGTTGAACTCTGGTTTCCGGTTCCTGCAGATCAATGGGCGACCGCTGGTGGCGGCGGAGACGACGGAGCGGCTGGCGGCCGCGGTTGCGTCGCCCGACGGGCGATTCCTGCTGACGGGCGGCGCCAAGGGCTCCGTGCGCCTGCGCTGGCTGCACTCCCTCCAGGTGCTGTTGGCATGCGCGCCAGCTAAACCCTAAACCCTATGTTCCATAGCAGCGGATAGGAGCCAGAGCAGTGCTCCAGTTTCTTTCTCGCCCTCAGTGCTCTGGGCGCTGGGGCATGGCTGCGCTGGACATATGTCCATGACGCTGCAGCTCCAGACGCGGCAGCCCGGAGACTTCTGGGCGTCTCAAACTCTGCTGTCCAGCAGGAGGTGCTGCGCTGTGAGGGTGAGGCAGGGGCCCAGCCCCCGCGTCCGCGCTCGCGCCGGAGCAAAGATCCCTGGGGCGGCCCTGAATGACTGTACTGACAACTGCAGGAGGGGCTGCGCTACGAGGTGGGCAGGGGCCTATCACCGCGCTGGCGCTCACATCATAGTGCTTCTTGGAGCAGCCCTGCAGAGGTTCAAGCGTCTTTGAAACCTGTGTCCCACTTGCAGGAGGTGCTGCGCTGTGAGGTGGGGCAGGGGCCCATCACTGCGCTCGCGCTCATGTCGGAGCACCGGGCCGGATATTTCTGGGCAGCCCTGGAGAACTGTCCTAATGTCTTGAACCCTGCTCCCCCCGGCAGGAGGTGTTGCGCTACGAGGTGGGGCAGGGGCCCATCACCTCGCTCGCGCTCACGCCGGAGCAGTGCTTCTTGGCGGGCACCGCCGGCGGTGCGCTGGCCGCCTTTGCGCCGGACCCGCGCCGCCGCATCACGCGGCGCCTTCCGCTGCCGGACGCCACGGCGGCGGCGGCAGACGGCCGGCGGCATTCCTCCGGCAGCGGCAGCGGCGGCGGCAGCGGGGAGAGCAGCGTATCGCTGCTGCGGGCGGGGTCGGATCGGGGGCGCACAGTCGCGGCGCCGCCGGTGCTGCCGCCTCAGTAGCAGGGTCTCGGATAGAGCACAGGTGCTCTTCGGATGGATGCAGCAACATGCCGGCATTACGGCAGCGGCGTTGTTGTGAAGGGTGCGGGTGCCTGGCGTGTTCATGAGTAGCACCGCTCGAATTGATGATGCAACAGAGGAGTGGACGCACGACGGATTCACCTGCCAGCAACTGTGAACCGCTCGGCACAGGCGTGGCAGATGCTGTGTGCGATGGCGGTCCAAGCTCTGCAGCAACAGTAGCATCTATGGGACAGATGAGGGCGTCATGGAGGGGGCCCAGTCATATTACAATACCAATAAGGATGGGGGCACTGTAATGGTGGTTGCCGCCTCTTTGGCAAGGAACTCCGAAGAATGAGTATTTTGTCATGCTGCAGCATGATATATGGCATGTGCGCCGCTGCGAGACACGCCATCCTGGACCGTACATCCAGGCGGCGGCAGCAGCAGCAGTACGGCGGTGCGCATGCGGAAGCTTCTATGCTCGAAGCCCGGACTGGGTACCAGCCTCTAAAGGAGAAGCTGAAGGAGAAACGCCATGGCAAAGCCAGCAGCGCCCATGGCTGCGCCCCACGTCTGCTGCTGTCAATGCTGATGCCAGTGGGTGCGCGTGACGTATAGCGCTGCATAGACGAATTGTTCTGATCGATGTTCACCACGTGCAGCTTCAATTCAGCCGTCTGCCTCCTGCGAGTTGTTTCGGAAGTGTGGCGCACTGCCGCAAACTTCGCAGTCACGGCCCGAGCGAGGCCTAACGCCACTATGAACATGCGGTGCTGCTCTTGGACGACGAACTTGAACATACAAAGGGTGCAGCGCTGCTGTCGCAGCAAGGTGTGCTGTGACTGTCGTCAACACATGCAGCGCCTGAGATGGCCCAGATTTTGGGTGCGGCGCCGCAAAATCTCAGCCGCGCAATGCATAGCGCGCAGCCAAGTCGGCGAGTGGGCAGCAGGAGGAGGTGCAGGAGCGTCAGCCGCTGGACCAGACCTTTGTGCTGGGGCCGGAAGTGAGCCTGAGGGGCGGGCGCGGCCACAGCACTGGATGCATCAACAATGCGCGCTTGGGCTGCACTTACGGCGGCGGCAGAGTCGACTTCCAGCGACTCTCGCCAGCATGTCTCTGTCGGAGCGTAGTACTGATGCCAGTTCGTGGCCTCTGCCTGCTGCTGTGTTGCCTTCGCCGTGGCTGTATAGCAGCTATTTGAATATAAGAGTGCCAGATTGTAAATGGGTTGATGATCGGCACGATCGCAGATAAAGAAAACGTCGGGTGGCCGGATTCCCGCTGAAGTTGCCGCTGCAGATTGCTTGCACACAGCATGCACATTCTTACAAGCTGGAGATAGAGCGTTGTGGATGAATCCGGATGTAGCCGTGCAAGCAAGGACCATATAAAGCAATTCGCAGCCCAGAAAGTCGACAACATTGTTCACGGCCGACACCCTTGTACAACATGCCACGCACCGCCAGGCGCCATGTTCACCGCGAATCCACTCAGAGAGTCCAGAGTCAAGCGCCCGCATGCCGTGCTTGCGCCACATAATCCGCCAGCGCGCCAGTGACGCCGCTGTCCACAAAATCGTACGGCACGCAATATCCCTACAGGGTTAGCATCACAGGCATGTCAGCAATGCCAGACAGCTCAGCGTCCGGGCAAAGTGTTATTAACATCCACCTAATTCCAATGCCGCAGGTCAATGTCAAAAGAAGTCACAAATCAGTTTGCCAATCACGTGAGGATGTCTAAGTGTCGGCATGGGATGTCCGCAGCTTTGTCTGCTACAACTACTCAGTTGTTCACAACTGCACCTGCGCGGCCGAGCGCATAACGACGGGCTCGTCAATGAAGCGGAAGTCGACTTCCGGCAGCTGCGGCGGGCCGCCTCCGCTGGCTCGCTCGCCGCCAGGCTGGCTCCTGGCCTCACTGCCGTGGCCATTCTGGCTGCCAGTCACGCCGCTGTTCGCATGGCTGCCGCCATTGCCGAGGCTGCTGCCGCCGCCGCCAGCACCGGCAGCATCGCGCAAGCCGGTGCCGGCCAGCTGAGCGGCCGCCGCGTCCGCCGCTGACGCCGCATCGCCGCTGGCAGCGCCGCCCGAGTGGCCTGCCGCCGCCGCCGCTACGCTGTCTGCCGCCGGCACTGCTGCTGCACTCCTGTCGCCGCCGGGCGCCGCCGCCCAGGCGTACCCCAGCTCGCCCCAGTCGTCGAAGAGCAGCAGCGCGGTGGCGCCCCCCACCGGGTTGAAGTCGATGAGCTTGACGCTGCTGCGGCTGGTGACGTACACGTCGTAGGTGTCTGCGCATTACACACTGTTGAAAAGATCCTGTGCGCATTCGCCTTGGTCTCGCAATAAATTCTTTGCGCATTCGCTTTGGTCAAAGGGCGGCTCTGGAAATGCCCACTGATCCCCATGTATGTGCATCGTTCCGTTGCGTCCGTGCCAGGACATGCGGGACAGGTCACAGCTGGCCAAAGGTGCGCTGGCTGTGGCTCATCCAGCGAACACCCATCCGACAGTGAGCTGCGCATTGTTTCCGGCAGGGCCGGCCGCCTCCAGTGCTGAACTGGCAGCAACTACATTGAGGCTACGGACAAGACGTTCTTGGTGGTATGGCAATTGCATGGCTAGAGTCTCAGTATTGAGGGTGTGGAGACATCAGTTTGCCGCATCGGTGCAGGTCTGGGGCACTTCGGTGGGGCTGGGTCAGGGGGCAGAAGCAGGGCGCAAACAGGCTGCTCCCCGGCAGGATGGGGCTCTTGGCGTGGATTTGGTCTGCTTGCATGGCCACGAAGCACACAGACAGAAAGGAAACAAAAGGTGGCAAAGTGTAGGTGAATCCGAGAAAAGAATGCTAAACGCAACCAACCAAAGTTCTCATCCGTAGGTGAACTCACAGTCGTGCAGCGGGAAGGCGGCCAGGATGTGGTCCTCGTGGAAGGCCAGAATTATCTCCTGCAGCGCGTCCCGCTGCTCGCCCAGGAACTCGAAGCGCTGCGTCACGTCCCGCTGGCTGATACCTGCACAACGGGCAGAAGACACGCCGTCTTCCGGCAGAGATGGAGGCTCTTTTGGAATCCACAGTGGCCTCCAGCAGCCCGTCCCTAGGCTCGCTCAGAACCTCAAAGCGCCGCGTGACGTCTCGCTGGCTGACGCCTGCTATAGAACACACGGCGCTGCTCAGCCTCAGTAGTAGACGAGGCCTGCTTCTGGACTCAGGCCTCGCCCATGGGCCATCTGATCGCTGGGTCGCGTTAAACCAAAGCGCTACGTCGCGCTGGCAGACGCCTGCAGTACAGCAGCGCGGCGGTGCAGAATCTCATCCAGCAGTAGGGTGTTCGATGCTGCTGCCTGCAAGACCAAGAATGCAGGCCACGCCGCAGTGCCGCACTGAAAAGCGCGAAGCTTCGTGGATGTGCAGACTTCCAGACAGCAGCAGCATCGCTGCCGGGGTGTCATCCCAGGATATGAAAGGCGCACCGACGATCTCTCGGCCGCGCACAAAGCAGCGGAACTCGCGCCCTGGGCGCATGTCCCGCCACGCCCGCAGCGCCAGCACCCGCGGCACCTCCGGACGCGACAGCGCGGCGGCGCCGCCAGGTGCTTCCTGCTGCCCCGCTGCTTCCCGCTGCTGCTGCGCCTCCTGCTGCTGTGGCGCTTGCTGCACCTGGCTACGTGAAGTCACCGGCCGGCCCGGCGCTGCAGACGCTGACGCTGCCGGTGCAGAGGCGCCAGCCGCCGCTGCGATATCAGCCGCCGCGGGGGCCGCTGCCGCCGCCGCTGCTGGCGCTGCTGTCGCGGCCGGCGGGGCGGCGCAGGCATCGAACGCATGGCAGATGTCGTGCGCGATGCGGTCCGAGCTCTGCAGCAGTAGCAGCACCTGGGGAGCGGTACGCAGGAAGACGTGACTGCAAAGATGAGGTAGATGCTGGAAGGTCTGGGTGGTGAGTCATTCCTTACGTGTGCTCACCCTCGGCGATGGGTGAAGCAGTCGCAAAGCCTGTGACACAACCGACGGCATCACAGCAGTGAACGTCTGCTCACCTCGTCTGCATTCGTGCAGGCGGTTGTGTTCATTGCCGACACCCAGGCTGCATCCTGAATCCAGTACGACAGCGTGTTATGCGCCTGCTGTGGTCTGTACAGCATGTGGCAGGATGAGTCTGAAGGCATTCCTGGCATTCCGGCTGACGAGTTGGACAGAAAGCAGCTTTCGGCAGTCCAGACAAGGATCGGGAGCGGCAGCTTCGAACAAGACCTCTGTGGCTGGCCAGGCAGCGCACCTTCGGCGCACTCCAGTTGAGCTTGGGCAGCACCCTACCGCCCAGCGCCGAGATCGCCTCGTCTACCTGCCGCAAGAAGCCCTCGAACTGCACGTTGTTAAACAGCAAGGAAGGGCTCAGCCACCGCTCAGCCACCATTCAGGTTCTGGAGAGGCATATTCGATGGTGCACCTGCACCGTTCACCTGCCGCCAGCAGCCCTTGAACTGCGCGATCGAGGCGGCGCGGGAAGCAGCTCAGCACAGCGGTGTTGGGTTGCAAGCACTGGCATCGTGGTGCGTCACATCGCACCAACAGCACGTGGCAGCCTGACTTCGCAGGTGGGAGCAAGAACAAGATGTGCTGTGGCTTTGTAGACATAGAAGACCCTGAATTGCACCTGGTCCAGGCCGACGGCGGCCTCGATGCCGCTGTCTGCGTCATCGTCGCTGGACGACCACTCCGTGTAGTCCACGCCCTCCACGGCGTACTCGTCCGGCTTCGAGCGTCGCGGCATCTGCGCGACAGATGGGCATGGCGGCTGGGCCCGTGGCGTATGGCAACATGACCGTGCAAAGCGCGCCGCAATTGACGCTAGTGCCGCATTCTGCAGGTCGGCGGTTGATACATGCTGTTTATCAAACAGTACGACCTGCACACCAGATGATGCTGACTGCCTGCTGTAGTCCCAGCATGCATGGCGCACCGCCGCTGAGGATGATGGCAGGAACACGCCGTCCTGGACCAGGAAGTCCTCAAAGCCCGGTGGCAGCGGCAGCACGGCACTGCGGAAGGTAACGTGCTCGAAGCGCGGGTACCAGGCCTCGAAGGAGCACGCCGCAATATGGGCGGCGTCCATCGCTGCAGGCGCGTATGCTGCAGCCACTGCCCACGGTGCAAAGCGCTAAACGGAGGATCTGCCTGGGCCGATGTTGACCAGTTGCAGCTGCAGTCAAACCCTGCTGCCAGCGCTTCGTTCCGGAAGGACGGGTGGCTCCGACTGACGGAAGCCTTCTTGCTATCTAAACGTGGAACAGCGCCGCTCTCTGAACGCAACGCTTTCATTCCGCAAATGCAAAAATGATGCAAATGGCACAGCGCTGCAGCAATTGCATCAGAACTTTGGTGTCGGAGAGTGCATAATGCATGATCGGGTCATGCAGTCGGCATCGCGAGTCAGTCCTGATTTTGCCTGATTTCAGAGCACTTCCTATCTCGTACGCGTTCGTGAACATCGTTTGCGCGATTGCCCAGGCTGTGATCGCTGTCTCGCTGATGTGCTTCCCATCGTCAGGATGGGGGGCGCGCAGATACACCGACGACGCTGATGATGCTGATACGACGCAGGGCAGAGCGCTGTCCGCGATCGCCAGCCCAGTCTTCCAGCGGCGCTCGGCGTCAAGCCTCCTATGCCTGCGCCTGGCGGGGCCACTGCCTCTGGCGGCAGTCCCGCCTGCCGCCTTTGCGCGGCTGCGTCACCTATACACCCTCTTGGGCAATTCTGCGGCACTGCCGCCGGGTCTGGGGTGGCTTTCGCTGCTGGCGCCGGAGCCGGCGGATGCGGCCGGCTTTACGCGTCTCGGCACGGCGGTGCAGCAGCATACACGCCTATAGCGCCCTGGAGCTCGAAAAGTTTCACGTGGACCTGGAACTACTGCCGCCGGGGATCCAGGCGCTGACTGTGACGTGCTGCACCGTGGCGGCGCCCCTGGAGCGCACCATGTGGATGTGGCTGGACACGGAGAAAGCTCACAGGGCGCCATTGCCAAGTACATTGGCATCAGATCCCGTTTCATGCCCGCCCAAAGCCATTCACCAGGCGAAAATCACTCACGATGCTGCAGAGTGTAGGTCAACCCAGCAGCCATATCGTTTCGCGTGCCGGCAGCTGGCCATACCAAGAGCAGGCATCAGACTCACATCGATGCGGCCGACCGGGAAGCCGCGCTCGTAGGTTTTGATGGCCTCGCCTTGCCCAGGGCGCGATGACGCTCGTCGCCGGCAAGTGGCCCCTGCGGAAGCAAAAGCACTGAATGAAGCACCCTCACGGAGGCCACCACATGACTTGTGAACTTCGGCATGCGCTGCGATGACGGCAGCAGAGCCAAATGTGTACTCTGTATCGTGGTGTCTCAGTGTGTCAAGAGATGACTGTGGTGATGTAAAGGTGTGCAACTCTGCAGAGGATGTTGGTGTCGATCCAAATCCGCTGTTTAGGCATTGAAAAGACTGCACCATAGAGAAGTGGTTTGACTGCTCTTACTATTCCAGATTTTGGGATGCAGACCTCCTGTGGTTTCAACTGCACGAATTCCTGCGAACCAAGCTACTGGCGCAAGCATGATCAACGAAGGCAAGACGGTTGTCTCCACAACAAAACTACAACTTCGATCTGGTGCATAACGCCAATGCACGTGGCGTCAGGAGGGGACCCAAACCCGATCGCGACTGCCAGGATTGCCAGCTGCACCTCTAGTGCCTGCCTTATAGAATTTCGCACAGCGGCGCGCGGGTCTGTACAGGCTGTGTTTTGGTGCCGGTCTCCGAGCTTTGGCAGCGGCGACCATGTTGAGCGATGCCGCGGAAGCGGTGCCGTTGCGGCATCGCTGCCCTCGGCCTGGACCCCACCAGTCAGTACAGCCATGAAGGGGTTGCCTTGTTCTTCTGGTCGTCGTCCTTCAGCAGCAGCAGCGTGCGCACGCCACGCTGGTGCATCGGCCCCTCCCACCGCGGCGACAGCCCAGCCGGCCATGGCTCGTCGGTGGCGAGCGTGCAGTAGTTTACCTGCAGCCGATCCAAGCCCTGCATGGAGACAGGTTGTGCCGAATTAGATCCCCGTCCTCAGCTGGACACTCCTCGACACAGCATGGTGTATGGTGCGCAGTGCAGGTGAGTGCCTGTGCGTGATCCAGCAATGGCACTGCTGCCAGGTTCCTAGAGGTCTGGTGCCATGGCCTGCTGTCGCAGGCTCGGCTGGCCGCAGCAGGCCGCGGAGTGGCATGTCTGGCGATGTGGAACGCAAGCAAGTCACGGCATGCACGCCTCCTGCAATGGTGGCGCCCAAACCCGAAATGTCACTGCGTTTCCTTTGCGCCGCTCACCTGCGGCAGGCTGGCGGGCGAGACGTGCATCCGCACCAGCGTCAGCACCCGCAGATTTTTCAGTCCAGCGAGCGCATCCCCCAGCGGAACCGGCCGCACCTCACCCACCTCATGCCTGTGGGCCACACAAAATGAGCTTGAGATTCGCCTGGGCATGTGACGCCGACGATGCCCGACAGCAGGAGGCCGGTGCCGCTTGCCGGGAGCAGCCGTCATAAAATTTCAGGCACAGACTGCCTTTGAAAATTTCCAGAGGGTTTCGATTGATCTCGGGGAGCAGGGAGGCTGAAGCCTGGAAGCTGGAAGCTGTAGGTGTGCACCTGTGGGAGGCCTCGCCCTCCAGCTGCAGTGACCGCAACTGCGGCGGCAGCTGCTGCAGGAAGGCCACGCTGCGCCGGTCCACCTGCGATCATGCGCACTCGGGGTGAGAAAAGTAGATACCAAGGGAAGCGGACATCTCTGGCAGGAACGGGCAATGCAGCGCCCGCAGCGTCGTCGGGAGTATGACGCAGCGCCGATCCGTCTGCGGTGGCATCAGAATATGTGACGCGTGGTAGAAAACGTGTGTAGAGAGGTACAACCTGCAGGAGCTGCCCATGCACTGCGCCCAGCCAATGCCGCACGCTCAACAGCCGCGCATGTTGTGTTGAGATGACAGCACTGCCACAGCCTCGTTGGAGGAGTGCAGACATTCTACAGCCGTGTCATTGCGCATGTCAGTTCCATTGACGCTTCCAGGTTTGCGATTTAGAATGCTGCAGCAGCGACAAGACCGCAGCGTTCGCCACACGCACGCACGTCGGCCGTCCAGCGGCAGCGATGGATCAAAGGTTCAAGATGGCAATGACTTTGATTATCCGCACCCGCAGCAGCGACAGCGACCGCAGCGCGCCGCACGCAGGGCCGGTGGGCGTCCAGCGGCAGCGACGATTCCATTAGGGTTTATGTATAGAAAAGGGCTTGCTGTCATCCCACCCGCAGCAGGGACAGCGACCGCAGCGCGCGCCACACGCAGGGACGACGGCCATCCAGCGGCAGCGCCGGCGCCTCCAGCCCAAAGTGCAGCGACAGGTCTTTCAGATGTGACGCATTCCGCTCCTGGAATCGGCCGTTTGCAAGGAGGTCCGCAAGCTCCTCGCTGGCTTTGGCGTGCTCCTGTCGGGCAAAATGGAGAAAGAGTCATGCACAGACGAGAAGATGCGTCACCTTCCTAGATCGTCAAGCCATCTGCAAGCGACCCATGCACAAGATCGAGGCACAGTGAGAAGAACACGACTGTGCTGCGAATCCCATTCTCTAAGCCGATCCTGGGCACATTAGATGAGCCTCGACTTCAGCAACTGCGCTCCGCGCTCACCTCTGCCCCCAGCCAGCGATGCATCGTAAGATATGAAGAACCTCGAAAGGTACGAAGAAGTCAAATGTGGGTCAGTCGAGGAACCGAACAGTGTGTCTGCTGCTGCACCTGGTCTGGTTCAGGTGCAGCAGCTCCAGAGCGGAGATGCGCTGCTTCGATTTCGAAAACCCATTTGTCATAGATTTCGACAGAGAGAATATTAATAGCATGGCACCTTGGTCTGATTCAGGTGCAGCTCCAGCGCGGAGATGCGCAGCTTCGCCCGCGGCAGCCACTCCAGGATGGCCGGCCAGCGGCCGCCGTCGATACGCAGCCGCATCGGCTCGTCCGCCACCAGCGCGCGCCACCTGGCAGCAAGGACAGCCTCATTTCTTCCTCTTAATGATTTTGCTCATGTCCCTGATTCCTGGTCTACGCGCAGCCACGTCGGATCGTCCGCCACCAGCTCCCTCCACCTTGCAGCAAGTGAACCTAGTGTCTGTGAGTCTCTTGTCAGGTTCTGCTTCTGATTGTATTCGTGTTTGCCAATTCTGTTGTTGCTCAAAATGCAAAGCCACGTCGGAACGTCCGTTGCCAGCGCACGCCACCTGAAAGCAAGGACAGCTTGTTTTACTTCTCGTGTTGATCAGTTCCTGTTTCTGGTTGATGCGAGCTGCGTCGGCTTGTCCACCACCAGCCTCCTGCACCTGGCAGCAGGTGGACCCAGCTGAGATTTTCTCATCCAGTTGTCGTAGAGGTTCATGTTGCCAGTCCTGTCTTTGCTCGTAACAAGCACCCGCGTCCGCTCGCCCACCACCAACACGCGCCACCTGGCATCAGATACAGGTTGCTAGCTCCTATCGGCGCTGCCTTCAATTCTGTCGTTGGCCCATGATCAGCCAGAATGCGCAGCTGCATGGGAGAAATTGCCTCACAGACTAGAATGGCAAAGCACCAGGGTGACCTTAATACTCGGAGAAACTCGGCTCGGGCGCCGCCGTTGGTGGCATGCCATGCCCACATACAGTTTTTGATACACGACAGTGCACCTTGCAGCAGGGACTCTGGCCAGTCCTCACTGCGCGGAGACGCCACCGCCCAGGCACGCACGGCCGCATCGGCGCGGGCGCCGCTGTTGACGGCCCGCATGTTCAACGATTGTAGATATGTGCATGCCTATGCAACTTGGGCGGAACCCTCACCGCTTGGAGACGTTGAGGGCTGCCCAGGCGCGCACAGCACCATCGGCGCGTGCGCCGCCATTGACGGCGCGCAGCGGCGCCAGCACCAGCCGCAGAATGTCTGACAGCAGGTGGTCCGGCAGCGCCTCCAGCTCCGGGGCGGCGGCAGTGATGATGTCGACCGTCTGTACATGCAGCATATCAATATCGTCAGCAATCAACAAGTAGCGACGAACTCTGATGCAGGATGTCAGACAGCTGGTGGTCCGGCAGCTGGTCCACTTCCAGCTCCGCCGCCGTGATGACATCCACCGTCAGGGCAGAGTGGCAGACAAAGTGATTCTGCATTGTCACCGGGATATGGCAATGCTGGCATGGCACTAGAGGTGCACAGCAGCATGCCCAGACACTCGGCGATGGCATAGAATTCTGAGTTGCACCGCCTCCAAACCGTGTACAAGCGTCGAGCGAGGTCGAAGCAGCGCGCCGGCCCGGAGCACAAGGAATGGAGCCATGCAGCTGGGCTGCGCATTGTTTAGGGTGTACCTGGGGCGTGCTGGCCTGCAGGATAGCCATGGTTATGGATGGTCCGGCGCGCGACAGCACATCGAAGGCGTTGCCGCCGCCAGGCGAGCCCTGTGAGCTGCCCTGCGAGCGGGCATGGCAGAGCGATATGCGGCGGGCGTTCGGCGAGGCCTGCAGCGTGATCCCGGCGCCGGGAGCCATCGTGCCTGCGGCGATTGGATTCGGTGTTAGCAACAGCCTGCAGGTCGTGCTGTGTCAGACATTTGCTGTGAATGAGACGCAAGTGCGCATGGTCACGAAGTACAGAAAACGCTCCGCCACTTGTGTCTCGGCTGGCTTTCGCGATATCGAGACGACGGAGCGGATCGAGGCAAAAAGGAACATTCGCTTCGGGGCATCGCGCAGCAATAGGTACATCGAGATCACCTTCTAGGCCCCTGAGCAGCTGGACGCTGTCTGTTCGGGAAGCGTCGTCCGGATGCTGCAAGATTGTGGCCCAGCAGCGCTGCTTATATGACAATTGCGAAGCAAGTGTCTCAGCCACAACAGAGCTTGGCAGAAAGACAGCGAAGTTTTGATGTCATCACGTAACCCCAGTTTCTTGGTGGATGCCGAGTTCGGAGCTCGGGCCATCTGAGATGCCGCCAGACTCCGCCTGAATTTGAATGCGCAAGCCTGATCTGCCGGCTGAGATCATGCCAGTCCTGCATCCTGCTCACCATGTCAGTAGCAAAAACGAAATTTTCAATTGCAGCATTCAACCACAGCGTGACAGTCGGCAGCTTGGGCTCAACTGCCTGCCTACCCTGCCGCACCTATCTCGCTCGTGCACACGCGCAGCATGTGCAGCACATCCAGAATGCGTGCAAGATTGAACAACCTGCCGGACGACGTGCTCCGGCCCATTCTTGGCTTGGTTACGAGGGATAACCTGTGCACATAGCGAGAACCGGGGGGGGCCCTAAACCAGGCCTGCAGCTCTTGGTGTAGCTGTCCCTGGTGTGCCGACATTGTGACGACCCACCGCATGGTGCGGTGTGCATCGCAGGTGCGGCGCCAGCTAGGCGTGCTGGTTGTGCGTGCCTGATACACTGATGTCTGCGTCGTGCCGGTGCTCTGTCTTCCAGGGAATTGACAAGCTCGATTAATCCGTTTCTGGCTGTGTGGGTCAAGTGCGGACATTCAATTACGTCACTTCAGCCGCAAGTTGTGCAACTTTTGCCGTAGCTCCGCCACTCCTTCGAGGGTATTGCCGGGTCCACCGAGCGAAGCGGACCAGGCAAGACGCCATGACGGGACTGCAAGCCCGGCAGACTTCGAATTTGCTTCTCAGACTCTTCTCTTCTTCCTTCCTCATCTCTCTTTGCCTTCAGACTGCAGACGCTGCGAGGCGGCAGCCACTCAGCAGTGGCTGCCGAACTTCTTAAATGCCAGCGGCTCGTGTGATTGTAGGTGTCCTCAGCGTCTTGAGCGATGTGTTCCGTAGCGGGACGCACATTCGACATGATCCTCTGTGTCATACAGTGGAGTCTGCAAGTAGACGATTCTGGTTTCGATCGAGTCTTGCGCCTGTGCTAGATGCGCAAATGTAAGTGCACTGAGGCCAGCATGGCGAATGCGGCATCTTGGGGGCTTCCCTACTTCCTGGCCTTCCCGAGCTGACCGGATGCCGAATCGAGTACGGCACAACACATGTATTCTCACTTGTACTTTGCGATCGTCACATCGGGGTAGCAGTTGTGCACCTTGGCAAATCGCAGTTCCAAGCGCTGGAGGAATGCCCAAATTCGGCAAAACATAGAGCCCGAATCGGTGGACAGCTGCAGCGTTTCATTAGCGCTACTGCATTGCTGCTCTCTATTTTCAGCTGCATCCAACGAGCTGAAACAGTGTTTTGAGGTGCCATGCGCCAAGCTGCATTCCCAGATGCTGCTCTGCAGCCCAGGCAGACGCTGAGTTTTGCTTTACCATTGACACCGTCTCAGCCTCGGCGAACAGCTGGTAACCGGTGTCTGCCGCTCGCTGCGCGGCAGCGATGGCAACGGCTGCCATCGCAGGCGCGCAGCCGCCGGTGCCGCACACTCGTGCGAGCTGAGCAGCAGCACGCAGCGCAGGGGTCCGTGCACCCCACCAGGCAGCAGGTCCGCTGCGTTTGCGCCGGCAACGCCAACCTGGGCGTCGGCTTCGACTGGCTGGGCTGTGCCGTCGAGGTAGGATGCTCACCGCATCACACCGGCCAGCAAGCGGTGTTGCTGGCACACGCTTCGTCACACGGAAATCATTGCAGCTTGCATCTGCACGTCTCATCAGCACACCTCACAATAGCATGTGGTACTTCCTCCATTTCTGGCTGCTTGCGTTCGAAATCGAAATGGCAAGGCCTGAAAGCCAGATTGCAGTCGCGCAGGGCGATGGTGACATCGTGACGGCGACGGCGCTGCCAGGGCAGCCAGGCGTCGTGCGCGTCGACGGCATCACCGGCGCCGGCGGCCGGCTGTCGCTGGACGCGGAGAAGAATTGCGTGGGCATCGCCGCGGCGGAAACGCTGGCGCTGCTCGCCGCGGCGCTCGGGTGGCCGCTCGCATGCGGCGTTGCGCTGCAGCTTCAAAAGGTACAGCGTGATGCCAATTTCAGCATTCCTTTCACCGTTCATTCTGGCATACACCCTCACCTGCCTAGAGACTTGTGCAGCAACCTCCCAGCTCCTGCTGCAAAGTGCTTGTGCAATTGCCTGCTACAGGGCCTGCCGCTGGGCAGCGGCCTTGGCAGCTCGGCGGCCAGCGCGGCGGCGGCCGCCGCGGCAGTCAACGGGCTGTTCGGCGGCGTGCTGCCCAAGGAGACGCTGGTGCTGGCGGGCCGCCTCGGCGCTGCTCGGCGGTTTCACCCTCGTCAGGTGAAGCGCCCCAGCGGCTGGGTGTCTAAAATTTTAGTTTGCTGTCAACCCTCTGTGTTGCATAGAAAACATCACGCCGGCGCTGCTCGGCGGCTTCCGGCTCGTCAGGTACAGCTGAGGTACAGCTCTGCTGTTCTGCTGCCGGTCCGCCTTTTCGTCCATGAGTCCGCGGCATCACTCTGGGCGGGGTGCGGTCGGCGGGTCAGCTGCGGTGAAGGCATCGCCCAACATGACTTGCTGGCCACCTACTGGAGCGGGGCCGCCGCTTTTTGAGCCGCTGGTCAATTCTGCCTGAGAACTTCATCAACCCACATGTCACATCGGCTCCGGCAGGAGCGCGGACCCGCTGGACCTGCAGCATCTGGAGTTCGCGGGCGCGCCGCAGTGGTTTGCGCTCGTGAACCGCTGTTCGAGGCGTCCACGGCAGAGATGCGGGCGGCGCTGCCCAAGACGGTGCCCATGAGTAGCCAGATCCACAACGCGGCCATGGGAGGATCCCTGGTGCGTCGAAAGGCGATTTCGTTTTTTCACGCTTGCCAAACAGCGACCCCATCTCGTTCTCAGCTGCGGCAGCTTCGACGACAGAAGCACAGTAGACAGGACGGCAGCGTCCCGCGCGACAGCTGCCTTCCGGTCTGCCCTGCGCCCTCTGCCCTGCTCCCGGCCCTCCTGTGCCCGGCGTTGCAGCCAGTGGAAACATCTGAGAGATCAGCCGCCCCGGCGCAGGTGGCGGCCATCTGCAGCGGCGACGCGGCACTGCTGGGGCGAGCGCTGGACTCGGACATCATCGTGGAGCCCGTTCGCGGCGCCCTCATTCCCGGCTTCCGGTGCGAACGCCCGGCTCTTTGGTAGATTCTGTGAGCGACACGATCCTGTCAGTGACGCAGACCATCGTCCCAGCTGCTCAGTGCCGAGCGTGAGCCTGCCTGGATCCTCAAGTCGTCAAAGCACATGAGGCTTGTGCGTCGCACGCGTGGCGCTGCAACGCGTGAAAGTGGATGGGTGCTCCTGCAGAGGAGTGAAGGCGGCGGCCAAGGCGGCGGGCGCCTACGGCTGCACTATCAGCGGCGCAGGGCCGACCTGCGTCGCCGTTGTCTCGGACCAGGTGCTTTCTCCCGTTGTCACTTCAGAAGCCTTCTGCAGACACACTGTTTCGCCTCAAAAGGCAGTGGCTGCGGAGCGCATGCACGGCAGCTCGTGCGTCACGTGCGGCATGCAGCAGCCCTGAGGAACCTGATTGCCGCTACCTCTGAGACTAAGCGTCTGGTGTCTGACATGCAGGCGTCGGGCCAGAAGGTGGCGGACGCGATGGCGGCCGCTTTCCAGCAACACGGCTCGCTGGAGATCAACCGTCGTGCGGGTGGACAGCCGGGGGGCGTACGTCTTGGACGGCTGACTCTCATGCCACAGAAGATGGAACCGAAAGCTGACATGCGGGTCACACCAAGCTGGACGACTGACGCGCGGCTGGGAACTGTGAGATGATCGAGGCGTTGCAGGGCTGCCGCGGTGTCGCTTTTCAACGACGAGGCAGTGCTGGTAGCTGTCCTCGCAGCCGTGCTTTGGCATTGCGAATAAAGGAATGATTTTTGTACACTGCGCTGTGCAGCGCCGGGAAAAGAAGATTGGGATTGGCAGCGCCCTGATCATATCCTTCCAGGATCGCAAATGCGGGCAGCGCAGGAGCAAACAATGTTGAGGCATTGCTTGACGAACGGCTGGTCAGTCTTGCCGCGGCACTTTTGTGTGTTGCAACGTGTATATTTACATACAAATTAAAAAAATGGTGTCTGAGACAATGCAGGACATCTTGGCGCTGAAAACCAACGAACCCGAATGGTAGCTGTTCAGAATGTGCAACAAGAACACAGGGTTTGACAAAACCACATCGGCAGGGGTTCTTGAAGAATTGGCCCTCTCGCCTGCCGTGAGCAGCGCCGCACCAAGCAGGCGCAAGTTGTAGCCAATCATGCTGTTGTCTCCACTTGCAAGACATGAACGCTGAAAGAATCCCCAAGTACCTCTCCGCGAGTGCAAGGGTAGTGCTGCTGCCGCCCAGCAGCAGGGCCCCTGACGCGGCCATGGCTGCTGTTGATGGGGGGCTGGTTGGTTTCTACGCCGGCCCTTCAGACCGCAGATTCGGATGAGCTGCTGTCCAGAGCTGCCTCCTTCTTGATCCGCTGCATGCCGCGCTGCGAGCGGGAATTCTCGGCAAAACGCATAGTGGGCAGGTGCTTCCCGAGAGCCTGCTCCTCCTCAGTCCAGTCCTTAGAGTAGTACACCTGCAGCGCCATGCATAATTGCTTGCCGGCGTCAGGCGGGTTACCACGAGCATGACGGCCATTGCACGCAGCACGGCACCGGTTTTGCAAATAGCGTGGCAGACATATTCGAGACAACTATCACATGCCGACCTCCTCTGTGGCGTCCGTCTTGGCCGGGTAGAACATGCCTCCCCACATGGGGAAGTACAGGGTCCACGCTGTGAGGCACAGCACCGCAGACGTCGCGCCGACGTACTTGAAGCCGTCCTGCGGGACGATCAGCCCCGCGGTGAAGAACGCCGCCTGTGACTCAACACGGGAGTGGTCCGCCATGCACGTTTCAGTTTCATTCCGGTTTCACTTCTGATGCCCGCCCTCCATGATGCATTGAACAGAATGTGTTTTGGACGCCTAAGGTGGTGATGTGACACATACAGGATGTGAGATGAGGACGTGATCACGGCGTGCAGGGTGCGGCCGACCTGCAGGACGGCACTGCCCAGGTTGCCGCCGGCGCCCACAGCGCCGCACACGAGGCCAAGCGCCCGGCGCGACACGAATGGCACGACGGAGAATGCTCCTCCACACCCTGCCTGCAAGCAATGTGTTATGAACTGTCAGAACGAATTTCATTCTTGGGTCAGAAATTACGGAAAAGAAGGTTTTAATACAGACGAACACGACTATGTTATAAAAGAGTTGCAGGCAGGCACACAGAGCTGCATTGAGCCTGTGCCATGCGTTCCGTCCCGCACACCGCCGACACCTGCCTGGTGGGGCACACTGCACCTGTGCCTCTCGGGATCAGAATAGAGCACTTGAGGTGCACCAACGCGGAGAAATCTCGCAGCGTGAGTATGGTGACAACTTCGCAAATGGAAATGCACCTGGACGAAGAACGCGAAGAAGACGAGGGTGACCATGGTGGCGGCAATGCTGTTGTCACTGAATCCCAGGCCGATGCAGAATCCCGGGCCTACCGCGAGGCAGACCCACATCACCCACAGCCGGCCGCGCATGCCGTACTGTTTTGCTGCCCAGTCCGATAGCATGCCGCCTGCCGCAGTGACAGCGATGCAGTCAGCTGCAGGCTCGTGTAGACCGGATCAGCAGCGACAGCAGCTGACAGCTGCCGGCCCATCGCAAGAGATGCATCCGCTTAAAGGCTCGTTGCGGCTTCGATCGGCCCAAGCTTCATGAACATGCCTGCGGCAGAGAAGTCCGGGCAGTGTTAAAGCTTGCGACTTTAGATGCATACGATCATGATCTTTGTCAACTGGAAGGCGTTGCGCCTCGCTTGCAGCTCATATCACAATCCAGTCGAAGCTGCTGGGCTGCTGGGTTACACAACCGTCAGACAGTCTGACAGTTGTGCACGGCAACACTGCACTCTCGGACTGCGTGCGACTTCGTACGCGTGTGGCGTTCAGTGACAACCTGAACCTGGCGTGCACTTCTGGGACAGAGTGGGTCAAGGGGCCACTCACCGCAAGGCCTCGATATCAAGTTCATCAGGCCGAACGTGCTGCTCAGGGCGCCGGCCACCAGGTAGTCGTAGCCGAACTGGGAGCTGAGGTACGATGGTAGGTTGTTGTTGACGGTCAGCTCCACGCCGAAGCTGAAGGCGTAGCACAGGAGCAGCACCCAGGTCCTGTAGTTTCTGCATGCTGCCACGGCGCGAATTGGGTTCGCAGTATTTGCCTGATAAAAGGTAGTTGTACTGTGGATTTCATGCACAGAGACGATGCGTCCGGAGGCAATCCGTGCTGGCTGGCATCCACAGCAGCAGATACGATCGCTGGAAGGCTTGCGCACCTGAAGGCCACCCACGCCTCCCGCTTGGGGTTGGCTCTGTCGCGGCTGCCCTTTGCCGCCAGATCTGCGTAATTGCCTTCCGGCAGATCCTGCGGCACATATCAGGGGGATTTTGCAGGTAGCAAGTGTACCACCAGCAAACCTGGCTCCGCATCATGCATGTCCGTGCAAGGCATGTCACGATGTGGGCCCGCTACTATGCTGTGCAATGAAGCTGCGCCCCGGGCTGGCCGGCAGGCACAAGACATCGGTACTGCACCTGCGCGACGGTGAGCACCAGGAAGGCCATGATGACCTGGGCGGCGCCTGCCATGAAGAACGCCCACCGCCAAGCTTCGAATGTCGGCACATTGCGGGCGATGCCGAGCGTGACGGCAGGCATGATAATCTGGGTCCAGCCACCGCCTGTATGATGTCACGGCCATCATTTTGCATCCACAGCAGAACGCAATTGAAACCACAGCTAGTACGATGTTGATTACACAGGAGCGCAGACAGAAGGCGTACCGCTGTTGCCGAATCCACCCGCAAATGCATTCGCAGTGCCGATGATGTTGGGCGAAAACATCAGAGAGGACCAGTACTGATTGCAGACGAAGCACGCCTACACGTTGCCATTGTAACATGGTCGGGAGTCCTGCCAATATACGATGGAATAATTGCACACGAACAGTGCAGTCTCTGGATCATGCAGGTCATCAGATGGAGGTACTGTTGCAACGGGAGGTTGCAAGGAGCAGGCAGCACCGCTGTCCTGAGAGGTTGCAGCGCACCAGCGAGAAGCCGATGCAGCAGCGAACGATGATGAAACCGGCACTGCTCGTCACCATGCTCATGTTGAACGCTGCACGATAAATGAAATTGAAGTGTCAGACATCAACTTCAGTCACACACGCACTCAATCAATCGCATAACAGCATTCCTGCAACGAGATCCTATGTCGACAGGTGCGGAAGAGGCGCTTGCCTGCGCACGAGGTGAGGCCCAGCAGCATGGCGTGGCCCTGCAGTTCGTTGCAGACCTCGGCATGAATGTCAATCGAAACGAGCTCGCGGCAGTATGACATAACGACTGGCAGCTGGCAGAGCACATGCGGCCTGTGCCATGATGGAATCGACATTGACAATCGACACACCATGCGCGGCCCGAAGGCGTCGCAAAAGCTGCCCATGGCCAGCCGCGCGAATGCGGTGCCGGTGATGCTGGCGATGGCGGCGCATGACGTCCCAGCCCGCGTGAGATTCAGGTCCTGCCGGATGACTGCAGCGCAAAATTGAACTTTTCATCACGGCCGGATGCGCCATCCTTCAGGAGACAAGTTTGTCGATCACAGCCCGCGTGATGATGTCGTCAACCCAGGCTGCCCGAGATAATAAGAATAGTCGAGAATTGAAATGGCATATGCACAAAATCGATCGCTCCCCGCTCGCGCGCTATGCCGACCACCGCATGCCAGGTACGGAGGCTGCAACCCGGTATAAGGGCGCCGTAGCCGCAAACGACTGTCAAGACAGTATTATTATCATGATCTTATTCGCTTCCCATCCATTGCGAGCTGAAGCCGCAAATCCAGTGCGTGCACCTGCTGATACAAAGCTGTCCCTGCAGCTCGTTGGAAGCTGCATTTTATCGGCGGCAACTGCCCCGTGCCGCCGGCGTTAGGGGCAGCGATATCAGACTCATGCTTCGCGCAGCATCTGGCTCGCTGCAAGCCAGCGTCAAAGATATAAAGACCCGCGATCAGTTCCCCGAGCCTCCGTGGGGCACGTGAGAGGCATGGCAAAAACGCCGGCAGTACTCACTGGTGATGAGCGGGGCGGCGGCGAAGGTCGCAAGGAAGGAGACGCAGAAGGCGGCACTGTTTATCCAAAACGCGAGCATGTGTGGTCGGGCCAGACTGAGCAATCGAAGTTCTTTCGCGCGGCCTTCTGAATCTGTTACCAATGTATAGGTTGGAACATCATCTTCGCTCGTCGGATCCCCATGCAGGACGTCCTCCGTGGATTTGGACGGCCGGTCATCCGCTTTTTGCCAGGACCTAGCACCATCGCTGCGCCTAAATACCACTCTGGGACATGCGCAGAGAGCGACGACGAACTGATACTGCAGACGAGTTGATTTATGGTAGGATACACTGCCCGGGCGACACGTTTCTGGCACGGCCGCAATTTTGGCCCCCTTTTCGATCAGCAAACAGCTGCCTCAGTTGGCAGGTTCTAATTCAGCTTCTCCTAATAGGCCTATGTACAGGCCTATTACAAGCCGATGCAGACCTTCCTGCTTCCTGTGTTGACTGCCAGGGCTTCAATGCGGGTGCAGTTGGCGAGAGCGCTAAGTGAAGGTCAGTAGAAACCGTCGATAGAGGAGGCTGGCCAATCTCCGCAGAGCAAGTGTCCGCTGATCATACGCTGCGACAAGCGGCATTCGATCCATTCCATTTCGAATCACACCCGTCGTGCAGCACCGAATCTCCCTAAGACTGCTGCAACGGAAGAAGCTCTGACATTCATGTACTGAGCACCAACATGATAGTGCGACGGATCCGCGTTGGGACCCTTGGCAGTGGCACTGGCGCTGGTGCACTGCCCAATCTTGCTTCTCAGGCTGCGGGGATGCACCGCAGCATATCAGCAGCTAAATCAGCGTCAACATCTATCCATCCGCGCCTTCCATCCGGCCTGCACAGCACTCAGCGTGTGAAAGCAGCTCCACGGTGCTGGGTGGCGCAGTCGCAGCGCAGGAGGCCGATTGCGAGCCGCGCAGACAGCAGCACTTCAGGAGCGCCCACGCAGCAACAGCCACAAGGTAGATTCACTTCGAGCCCTGCAAACATCACTGTGTGGGCTGCCAGCTGACACAGTGTTTTATAGACCCCAACACCAGCGTATGTTTCGTCACATGAACGATATGCCGCTGGGGCGCCAGGCGGGTTGATGATCTCCATGGCCGCTCGGAAGCTGCCGCTGGCCGCGGCGTTCCTGGTGGCTGCTGCGCTGATGCAGGCACCCGACGCGGTGCTCAGTGCCGTGCACCTCAGCGGAAGCCCCTTTGCGTCTTCCATATCAGAGGTGTGCTCCCGCATTCCACCCGCATGTGCAATTTTTGCCCGCGGACTGCTGCTCGTTCTGCCGAGCCGCGCTATCGGATGCTACTCCCAGCAGCTGGTCTGTGAGATCATTGCGGTTCAGCCTTGGTGCGTACGGCAAAATCGCAGGTGCTGGTGTTCGGTTTCGTGATCCTCAGCGGCGCGAACATCCTGTCTGACGGGTCGGAGTTGCTGCCGGAAATCCTGGACCCGGGGCTGATCGGAGGTGAGAGCCTGCACCAATGTGCAGCAAGATGCAGCATGGGCGCAGCCTGCCAGCCTGCCTTGCATGGGGCTGCTTCGCTGTTGCATCTGGACGTTGCTTCCGCCGTCGCATGGGCGGCAAGGCAGGCGCATGCCATGCCGGCACATGCCAGTAGACATGGCATGTGCACCGTGCCATGTCTAGGATTTAGGGTTTAGGGTTTATTGCACAAAAAGCAACTGTCCGTTCACCTGCAGGCCTGGTACTTCCGGTGCTCGGAGCGCTGCCAGACGCGCAGTATCGGGCCTTGGCGGCAGCCGTGAACAGGTCGCCGAGCAGGTGGGCGCTGCCACTTGCATTCATGTACATGGTTATGCATGGCTCCTGTCTCCCTTCCTCCAGCTCAGCAAGGGCTGTCGTCCAGCTCGAAGTCGTGCGCATATTGCAACTGCGACGAATCGGGTCGCAACAGCGCATCTCCATGAGGCAGCTCTCAGTGCTCCAATGCTGCCTGCAGGTGGCTGTGGGCGTTGGCATGCTGGCGGGCAGCACCGTGATGCTGCTGACGCTGGCGTGGGGCGGTTCCGACCTGGCTTGCCAAGCTTGCCGGCCGCTGCAACCTGGACGACCAGGAGAAACCAGGCATCATCCCTCATTCGTGACGGCATAAATCTACAGCAACTGGACCATTGCGCAAGCGGCACCAGCATTTTGCTTGGTGCCCGTCCTGCGTAAATGGCATGCGTCCAAGCGCAATTAACGAATGACAACGTGCAGGTGGGTCAATCTCATGGAGAACCAGCCAAACTGACTGGAAGGCCTACATGCTCGCCACTTTGCGCGCATCTGCCGCTGGGCCGGCGCCGCCGACCGCCGGCCGCCGGCCGCTGGTCGTGTCCATCACCATGGAGTGGGGCTGGGAATCGCGCTGCATCCCTTCAGCAAGGTAGCGCGCGCAGCTCATGCGGCTGCTGCGCAGCCGGCACTTCCAGCGGCGCTCCGCCGGCACGCTGGCAGCCCTGTGCTCGGACGCCGGCGCTGACCTGGCCGGCCTGGAGACCGTCTACACCAAGCTGGCAGGGCTCAGCCTGGTAGGCCCGCTGCCGCCGGCGCCGCTGCCGCCGTGCGCGTGGCCGCTCAGCGCCAGCGGCTCCGTGAAGACAGACAATCCCGAGAAGAAGCTGCGGCGGGTGTTTCTGGAGCGGGACCCGCCGGGGCTGCCGCCGCTCGGCGACGCGCTGCAGGTGAGCTTGTCGCACATTGACGCCGGAGTCGCCTCTCATGAGGTCCGGTCGAGGTGCGCAATGGAGGCAGCCGGCGGCCACTGCTGTGATGTACCCATGGAGATTCCCCTTGGCTCAAGAACGGGACAGCATTGTGCCGCAGGGTCTCACAGCACTCAGGGAGTTGACGCTGAGTAGCTACCACATCGAGGACATGGCGCTGCTGCCGCCGCCATCGATGCGGCGCGTCAGCATGGAGTGGTGCTCGATATGGGGCAGCGTCCACCCTGTAGAGGAACGCAGCGCCCTGCCGGGCTGGCGCGTGCGGCAGGAAGCCGAGCCAGAAGGTCTTTCAACCGTGGCCGGCATGCACCTCATCACGCTGGCGACGTTCGAGCGCGATAGAGAGCCATTGTTTGTGCGCCGCCTCCGCACACGAGCGCAGGCAGCATGATGAGTTTCATGTGAACATGTGTCCATCAGAAGCAGAGGTCGCGTACAAGACGCAGCACTGGCAGTATACACCTGATGTCGTGTTGAACGCGTGCACGTTCCAGGTCGGCAGCAATCGCACCACTGCAGTCTGCGGGCGCAGTTGACCATTATTGGAATTAAGCCCAGCAGCGCGCGTGCGCATCAAGAATGTGTAAAGGCCAGATGATTAACAGTGAACTACCCCAGAATTAAACACTGATCATCATAAATTGACCATCATAAATCATGACGTACACAGTCAGAGATAGAGAATTAATACTTCACCCCTGCGCCAGCCTCACGCATACTGAAAGTAGGACAACTGTCATGATACATTCGATCAAAGGCAAAACCATAATCCAACAGACTGAAAGCGAATTGGCCACGAACCACTCCGACAGACCGATGCAGAAACGACATCAAGTTTGGATTCAAACAAGTCCACCATTGCGGGCCCCTCCAGTACACCCCTCGCAAGCTGAACCTTGCGAAATCTGCAGAGCGTTGCCGGCCTCAACTCTGGGCGTTCCAGCGTATCATTTCCGCCAACATTGATTTAAATTCGCCCGTGCGCTCCAGCGCGTCCGCGCTGATGCTGTCCACTCCATTCCGCACCCCACCGCGCAGCATCAGTCATCCCTGACCATCAAGTTTCCGAGCCCGTAGGCGCGTCCTCTATTCTGATGGCGTCAATGACCGCTGGGAACGCCACCAGCGAGGCTCGCGCAAAGGCGATGCTGTCCAGCAACTCCCTCAGGAACCAGACCTGCATGGCCGGGCAGGTTTTCCAGGAGTGGCGGTTTCGAAATGAGGTTGCTGCAGATTACTATTCGATAGTGTGGGGCGGCGTGATTGCTGATCCACAGGCATATTTCAGTCCCGCAGCCGCATCCCGCAAGCATCCTTGCTCTGTTTGTGAGTCATGGTTAAACTGCCAGGAGAATGCGGCACCTGAACTAGTTCAGCTCCCAATCGCCGGCGGCCGTGTCCCGCAGCGCCATCGCCCGAAAATGTAATTGTAAGTGCGCACCTGGAGTTCGTTCAACCCTGTGGAATTAGTGGCCATGATGTCACAGGCAGCGCAGGTGCACCAGGGAAACGCCCCGAATCCTTTACTGCAGGACTTTAAATCAAGACGCACCTGGAACTGCGTTAGCTCCCGTGCGTCGGATGCCATGATGTCCCGCAGCGCCGTCGCCGCCGCCAGCGTAGCCTCGTGCTGGTCCAGCGACGAGCCCCCCCGCCGCCAGCTGGCGAAGATGCGCCGCCAGGCGCCGCCGGTCATTGCGCCGCTGCCCTGCCTGCTCTGCCATGCTCCGCCGCTCCTGTGACAGCAATACAGAGGGTCTACCGCCGATAGAAAGCAAGTTCGTGAGGGCTCCTATACTGTCCGAAATCTGGATCATGTCGGCGCGCCGCTGACTCGCCTGCTCCGCCACGCGCTGCCGCTCCTGCGCCAGTGGAACATTTGCATGTTGATGGGCCACTTGGAACAGGCATGCTGGTGGGTGACGAGAGCACGATCCCCGTTGCCATTTGCATGAGTGCGCAACACTCAGACACTGAATATCCGGGAAGGCTACGTTGCAGCCGCCTCAGTGCACTTGCCAACGCTGCCAGCCAGACAAAGCTGTGAAGGGTCACCTGGAGCAGCCTCGCAGCACACCAAGCCACGGTCGCGGCTGGTTTGCGGGTGCAGCGTGTGCGGAAGGTGTCAGGGTTCGCAGTTCCGTACATCTGGTGATCCACTGAAAACAGTCCCTACACGAGTACGTTCGCTGGCGACGCGGTCGAAACTGTGAACGCGAGGTATTTATGAAAGTGGATAGGGTGACAAGGGATTGAGCAGAGGTGGCGGCCCTTGCTCAGCTGTGCCTCCATACGATTACGTTCTTGGCAGTGTGGGCAGTGTAATTAATTCGTTATTAACAAAGGTTGTTATTAACATGTTATTAACAGATTCCAAACACAGGCCATGTTTGGAATTCGTTGTT